>Ga0181597_10000624_pt1 | contig 38935 bp, 71 predicted proteins | sample 041ome_5_FD_148647 | JGI IMG/M metagenome (GOLD analysis project Ga0181597, IMG submission 148647) | Coastal salt marsh microbial communities from the Groves Creek Marsh, Skidaway Island, Georgia - 041403US metaG (spades assembly) | ecosystem: Environmental > Aquatic > Marine > Intertidal zone...
ACTGATCGTATGCATTTAATTGCTGAAATAGTTAACTGGATAGGAACGCTAAGTTTATCTGATTTAACAGATCTCAGATCTGAGATGGAGTCAGTCCTAGATTATAACTACTACTGGTTTTATAATGGATTTGGTCAAAAATGCTGGCAGGAATTAATTGATGGAATTAATTCAGTTCAGGAAACAGATCAGTATTAACTTTTACTAAGAAACAATCCTTGCCTACACAGTCAGTGAAATTCTTACTGCAATGAATCCTTGCTGTTTCAAAGAAAACAACAGTTCCAATTTCCCATTCTACTTCTTCTTTAAAGCTAAATCCAAAAAGTTTGTCAATAGGGTGTTGTGTAAGATATTTTGCGTGTACTTCTTCATCAAATGGCTGGTTAGTATAATTTACCAGATCACTGTAATCATGATTTGAATCCCAACTATGATGACCATGAAGATTGTAGAAATCTTCTCCGGCGGTGCAGGCTTCTTTTCCTGCCTTGTAAGTATATGGATCCATCTGATTAAAATAAATTGTGCTCGTTTTTCCGTTCAATTTACCAGTTTTATCAAAAACTCTCAATGGAAAAAATACAGTTGTGTTAGCAGGCCTAGCTACGTCCCAACCATCATGTTTGCTACCAAGATAATTAATACCGTCATTGTGAATGGGAATAGGATTTACATAACAGCCATAACGGCCATGTGAATTTGGTTTGTATCCAATCAAGGGCTCTAGAATTTCATTGTAATATTCCATAGCCTTCTGTGACTTTGTTTTGTCAACATAATCCATACCAGTATGGCCCATAAGATCTCTTGGAGTTTGATCTGGCTTAATACATTCTGTTTCATACATCAAACTTAACAGATTATCGACTACAGAAAGAGGAATTTCTTTTGTGAGCATTCATTTTTTCCTTTATTTTAATGGGAGTTATATTATTTATTGGTTTTCTTTCACTCTTCAATTTAATAAATCACAGATTTCTTCAGCAAGGCCTCTGAACCATTCACTATCATTACCACGTGTCGTTTCTGCGGCAGTGCCAATCCTAATACCACTAGTTTCTACGAACGAGCGCGGATCATTCGGTACGCCATTTTTGTTTACAGTAACACCATTTTCTTCTAGTAGGTCTGCGGCTTCGCGACCGCTGTATTTAGATTCACTCAAATCCATTAGGATAATATGCGAATCTGTACCACCAGTTAGGACTTTAAATCCATTTGAGACAAAAACTTCACACATTGCTTGTGCATTTTCTACTACACAACGAGCGTAATCTGCAAACTCTGGTGTGCTTGCTTCAATAAATGCTTGTGCTTTTGCAGCAATGATATTCATTAGTGGCCCGCCCTGTGTACCAGGAAAAATTGCTGAATTAATTTTCTTTGTATATTCGTCATTGTTCCAAAGAATAATCCCACCTCGTGGCCCACGTAGAGTTTTGTGTGTGGTACTTGTAACAACGTCAGCATATTTAATAGGGCTAGGATAAGCACCTCCTGCAATTAAGCCCGAGTAGTGTGCCATATCCACTACTAGGCATGCATCTACTGTGTCAGCAATAGCACGAAACTTTGCCCAATCAATTTCACGTGGATATGCACTAGCACCCGCTACAATAACATCTGGCTTTACTTCAAATGCTTGACGTGCAATAGCATCATAGTCTAAAAATCCATCTGCATCCACACCATAGTGATATGCATCGTAAATCTTGCCGGAAATGTTAGGTGCACTGCCATGCGATAGATGCCCACCGCTGGCTAAATCCATACCCAGAAGTTTATCGCCGGGTTTCATTAATGCTTGATATACTGCTGTATTAGCGTTAGCACCACAATGTGGCTGTACATTCGCAAACTTTGCTCCGTATAATTTGCATAGTGTGTCAATAGCAAGTGTTTCAATCTCATCCATATGTTCGCAACCGTTGTAGTAACGCTTGCCCGGATAACCTTCTGCATACTTGTTTGTAAAAACTGAACCTGCTAGATCCATTACTGATTGACTGGCAAAGTTTTCACTTGCTATAAGCTCTACTGTGGTTTCTTGCCTATTGATTTCTCGTTCTAGTATTACTTTAACCTTAGGATCCATTAGTTTCTTTCCTCATTGTTTCAATACCCTGGCGCATCGTAGTCTCTGTCCTTCTTATAAACAGCAAACCCATCTAGTCCGTATGATGGGCAAACCATAATCTTCTCAGGCAAACCCATGTCATCCTTCTCACCTGCTTCACCACAGATAAAAAACACACCAGTCTTTTCAGACATTGCATGTTTCAGAATAGTCTCGTATTTCTCAACCTTTTTGCGAAGAAGCAGTACTTCGGATTTAAGGCGGCGAGCCTCGACTTCATAGTAATCCATCATATCAGGCATTTATTCAACCTCAACCAGCTTGTATCTCTTGCCGTTCCTTTCAATGAACATATCTTCCTCGGCGTCGTTAGAGACGCAAATGTCTTCAGAGACCAGAGCATCGCCAAAGACCTGAGCTGCGCCAGAGACCCGAGCTTTATCAAAGACCTGAGCATAGTCAAAGACCCGAGCTTTATCAAAGACCTGAGCATAGTCAAAGACCCGAGCATTGTCATAGACCTGAGCATAGTCAAAGACCAGAGCATTGCCATAAACCTGAGCTTTCCCAGAGATTCGAGCATTGCCATAGACCTGAGCTTTCCCAGAGATTCGAGCATTGCCATAGACCTGAGCATCGCTATAGACCCAAGCATTGTCAAAGACCGTAGCGTCAGGACCAACATAAGCTGTATCTGCTACCCTAGCAGTATCAGCAACCCAGCCACCACCGTTGGAGTGCTTATGGGCAGGGACTGGACCGTTACCAAAATCGAAAGTATTCATGTTCATTTCCTTATTATACATCTTCTATCACCTCATACTTTTCCACATCATCGGCAGCCTGACGTAACCATTTAGCAAGTTCTTCTTTGAGACCATTATACTGATTCTTTAAAGCTTGTACGACGATGCTATCAACTGCATCCCACTCAAGTTCTACTGCAAATTTATTCATCTGTTTTCTTCATCAAATAATACCACTTCATATATTTTCCAAATTTTTCCGGCTTCATCAGCTTCCTCAAACGTATCATATGTTACAGGTTCCAAATGGAATTTGGAATCACCCTGTACAACATAGAGCCAGTTATCCTTATCTTCCACATCACAGAGGAAAGGAACCTTAATTGCCCATTTACTAGCCTGGTGCATTGTAGTCTCTGTCCTTCCTATAAGCCACACTCCAGTCAAGTCCCATTGCAGGACAGATGAAAACGGTATCAGGTAATCCGTTATTATCCTTCTCACCTGCTTCACCGCAGATGAAGAAATGACCTGACTTCTCTGGAAATGCCTTACATAGAATCTGAGTAATTCGAATATCCTTTTCCCTTGCCTTTGCAAGATCAAGACATGCGTCACGCAACCACGCTTCCATAGTCGGGTCAATGTTCTTCTGATTGAGACATTGACGGATTAGGTATTCTGCGTTATTGATGAAATCCTGTGTGTTCATTATTCAACCTCACTCATCTGACTCTCGCTCCCAAATTTCAAATGTTACACCAGTCTCATGAATTACTGTAGTTAGATTAAAAAGTGTTTCAATCTTTTTAAGAGGTAGATGCGTATCACAATCAAAGTCGCCTGGAATACGACTGATATAAAACTCGTCAATAACACCTAATGTCTGTTCAATAATATTAGGTCCACCAATTACCCAAGTAATAAGTCCGGGATACTTTTCTGCTATTCTAGGAATACTTAGAGTAAGATCGCCGTCGATATAGTGATTTGCTCTATTGTGATGGCTAGGGCGACTAGTAACTAATACGTTAACTCGATTAGGTAATGGACGTGGCATGTAAGGATCTTCCCAAGTAGTAGATCCCATTACAACAACGTGTCCTGCTGTGTTTTCTTTAAACCATTTTATATCTGTACTATTATTAGGCCATGGTAGTGTACCGCCTTTGCTTACACCGCCAGTGTCATCACATGCTAGGATTGCTTTAATTGTCATCGAAACTGATTGTTCCTATCATAAGAATCTTTCAGACCAGCAATCACAATATTATCGCAATCTTCAACTCTGAGTGTAATTGTTTTCATTCAACCTCAACCATTTCGCCATTACGAACAACGTAGTGTTTAACTTCATTCGCCGCACATCTGATATAAGCACGACCACCATCAATCATGTTACCATTCTCAAATCTTTTATAATCATGACGATGGGCACTGTACTGTAGATCACCAGTATCATCTTCAACAAGCCCAAACTCTACAGATTCAATTCGATCTGCATTGGTAATCATAAGATTGCCGCTCATGGCGTTACGGTAAAGACCAAAATACCGATTGCCAAACTCTGGGTGTGGAGTCTCTCTGAAAAAGATATCCATTGCCTGTGCCTCATCGCCTAGCGCACTTGTACACACATAGGTAACAGGAACACCATCCTTTTCGCTATAGTGTTCGCAAATCTTTTGAGTGTCAAATAGTGGTTCATGCTTGATCATCATATCAGGCATCTTCAATCACCTCATACTTTTCCACATCATCAGCAGCCTTCCGTAACCATTTGGCAAGTTCTTCTTTTGAATCTGCGCTGATTGTCACAGCATCTACAGTATGTGGAATAATAGTATCGTCCTGTTCCATAAGGTCTGGATAAGCCTCTACTAACTCGTAGACTACTTCTCCATCGTATGTTTTCTTTCTAGCCTGATAACGCCAGCCCATTTTATCCTCGCCTCATCTTTGCAACTTCTTCGGCACTCTTCTTGTTACGAATCGGCACTGCATTGCTCTTGTGCATAGTAGCAATACCCATAATTTCCGTGCCTGTGTAAACGTTTTCTTTACGCTTGCCCATGCTTGGGTGATAGCCAATGCTGTTGTCACTGGAGGGAATGGTAGGCCCGCCCGGATTCGAACCGGGATCGCTCTCTAATCTGGAGACATCTAACCGCGTATAAGGCGGGTGTTTTACCGTTAAACTACGGGCCCTCTGTTCGCGCTGATCTGGGTGTACACCCATGCGCTTTAGAAACTTAGCATGATCCAGCTCTGCCTGGATTTGTGATTTAGTTTTGTTCTTGGACTTGCGTTTACGAGTGTTAGTTGTCGTAAACTGTGGTCCCATAAGATGCATTGTCATAATCTAATAATAACATACTCTAGAGTTTTGTCAACCATTCCATTTAAGCAAGAAATAAGCAGCATCTGATTCTGTACCTATTCTTACTCGTACACCTTCGTGTAGCATGTCATTATGATTGCAATCCCAGGGGCCCTGAAGATGGCTATGGCACCATGCTAAAACATCTGTATAATGATTCATTGCCTGGTGATAACTCTTATGACTTGATGTATATCCTGGAGTACCAGCAAAAGGCAGGTGCTGTTGTTCCAATTTAAACTTGCCAGGATATTTTGCAACAACAATCAAGTCAGCCTCCCAAAAACGTTGATTAGTGTAGCCCCCGCCATCGCCCACTATCCGATAGCCCAGTGCTATCTTACGCCACGGTGTTAGATATTAATTAGAGTTGTTTTTAAGATCTTTGACTGTGCGCTTTGCGATTCTGTAAGCGATCCTTGCGGCGTTGCGTAGGGCACCACGATACTCTGCGCTTTTACGGGCGCCGCGGTCGTTAGGATCCACATACCAACGCTCCATAAGATCGCTGATTTTGTTAAAGTTATTACCATTTACATGGTCCTTGCCTTGATACATATTAACCTCTATTATTTACTACTAATTTAGGCTTGCGACTATTGGTAATTTTATCAATAGTATTCATCCAAAATTGTGTTTCTTGTCCGTCCAGTTCAAGATACCTATTAAAAATATCTTGTAGTACTGGATTGTGTGGATAGTACAGTACGTATTTTCCTACTACTTCTCTTTCGTTAGTATGAATAGTATATACGCTCTGTTGCTTTTCGTCAACCTTATATTGTGCATAGCCTGACTTTTCTTGGAACAAATTATCGTAGGCTAGGGGAACTGCAAAACACATTTGATCGGGTGTTTGCCATTCTGTGTCAAAATACAGATACTTCTTGGGCATGCCCTTTATTTTGAGTGAATGTGCGGAATACCCATCCCACCAATTTTCTACTGCACACCTAAGATGATCTTCAAGCTCTTTCTTAAGATCTTCTTCGAGTACAGTCTTGAACTCTTTCCAGCTGGACTCTCCACCTAAATATCTAGTAGTCAAGTTGTCTTTCCTCTTGCTGCTTAACTCTATTAGTCTATACTATACAGAGGATCTGTCAACCTAATATCGTGCTTAGTAGATATTTTCTTACAGCAAGCCCATTACTCATTTGTTCGAAATACTTAGCACGGGGGTCACTGTCAAACCAATCGGGCAGTTCGTCTACTCGGGGCAAGGGGTGCATTACAATACTGTTTGGTGGCAAATTTTCTGCATCCAGTTTTGTAAAGGTGTAATTTCCTTGTGCACCCCTTTCCCGTTGTACTCTAGTCATGTATAGAACATCTGTTATCATAGCAAGATTTTCAGTAAGTTCTATACTTTCTAGATAACTCTTTTTATAGAGTTCTGAAGGTAGTCTTAATTGAGTTGGCCCTATTAAATTAATTTTAACATCAAAATTGTCCAGTGCTTTTACTAGACTGTGTATGGTACGACCGTGTTTTAGGTCTCCCATTAGTGTAATTGTTAGACCATCAAGTTTACCGAATTTTTTATAAATGGTATACAAGTCCAACAATGTTTGTGTAGGATGCTCTCCCACACCGTCTCCTGCGTTAATTACAGGAACTGTGCTAACTTGACTAGCACGTTTGGCGGCACCTTCTTCCGGATGCCTTAGGATGATACAATGAACATAACACGCTAATGTTCTAATTGTATCTTCTAGAGTTTCTCCTTTGGCAACACTCGAATACTGGACATTGTTGATGTTAAGAACATCATGTCCCAGGTATGTTGCCGCAGCATAAAAACTCGAACTCGTTCTTGTTGAAGGTTCGTAAAACAGGTTAGCAACCAGTTTCTTTTTGTTTGGAATATATCGCTTAAGGTTTTGATCATCAAAAGTACGTATAGTGTTTAGAGTGTCTAAAAGACCACCTTTGTCGTAGTTGCTTATAGTGACAAAATGGTCACCTTTGGATAGTACCATTCCAGCCCTCTGGCAAGTCAGCGCCCTTCAATTCTTGAATTCTGCTGTACATTGTATCATAAAAACTGTTTAGATGTCCACCCCAACGGGTGCGAGCGTGTTCTATCATTTGTTCACAAAAATTAAAATTACCCTTATGCCAGTTAGAAACTATTTTGGCATGGTTCTCTTGCCAGGTTGATAACTCAGACATCTCGCTCAGTGGAATGTCGCCAGCATCCAGAACGCAGTAACTAGTTACATTCTCGCCATCAATATTGAATGTATCAAGTTCCAGCACAATATACTTGTCCTTAACTTGTTGATATGTCGTATCGCCCAAAATAATATTCATGTTACTATTATATATCTTTAAGGGTTGTAAGTCAATAAATATCTTTATGGAACTAACACTATTATTATGTCTGCTATGGAAACACGCAATAGTAGATATAGGCGTGCAAAGATTACAGGGCAACCTACACAAGTATAATTATACCAGCAAGTTAGCACAACAGCATTATGGTGCTCATGGTATTAGTACATTTATTATTATGCTTTTCTTTGCTGGACCTGTAACTGCTATACTAGCAGGCGCATTCGACTGGATAGCACACTGGCATATTGACTATGCCAAAAGTCAAACCAATATGCGATTACATTTGAATAGTTCAAAACAAGCCTACTGGTGGCTACTTAGTTTGGATCAAATTCTCCATTATACAACCTACTACTTGATTACCATACTCTTCTAATAAATACACTTGGAGCAAGTAACGTCCTAGTACTAGGATGTCGAGGAGTTGAGATGGAAATCTTTAAGCTAATAGCTGAGGTGGGCTTTCCCATCGCGGCAGCATGTGCAGCCGGTTATTTTGTATTTTTATCAGTAAAATTTATTTTAAGTTCAGTTGAAGGCAGTATCAATGGTATGAAAAATATCATTGGTTCCTTAGACAATCGTGTTCAAACTATGAATCATGACGTGATTCGTATTGACACTCTGATGAGCAATGCTTTTGGAGTGCGGCCCGACATGGAACGTATTGCTCGTGCCGATGGTAAAAATGATGCAAGGAGAGACTAATGACTGTATGGATAGATTATACCATTGAAACAAACCCCAATGGCGATATTCACATTAAGGGTGATACTGAAACAGAACTTCTTGATAAAGGACTATTTCAAAAAGATGATATTTTCATAGTCAACAGTAAAGGGGTTCTAGTTAAATCAGAACCACTAATGAAAGTTATGAAGGACGCCTATAAATCATGGACGTAGCACAGTTAATTAAAGATTTTGGGTTTCCAGTTGTAGCCGCAGTCGGTCTTGGATATTTTGTTTTCTACGTGTGGAAGTGGAGCACCACTGTAGTAAAACCTATTATTGGAGAAGCTAATAGCACTCTTATTGCGCTTATTGACAGAATAAGAATGCTAGATAATGACCTGATACGCTTAAATCAAAAATTGAATTTAATTCTAGAATATCAAGAAAAACAGAGATTACATAAGATGGATTATCTGGAGGAGGAAGAGGAGCAAAAACGTGAGGTACCTAAGCAAAACAGAAAAAAGACACTGGGATCAGATTAAAAAACAATTTCCCTATCAATACAACTCCATGGATATGGTTATTGCACTTTGCGGAGGAGTGCTGATAGGTTTAATGGTTGGAGTATTGTTTGGTTACGGATTAGGGCTACCAGACTTTAGTAATATGCCAATCACCTACGTAAGGGGGTAATATGGCTAGGCTTTTTGTTTGGTTTAGCAGTCTAGGCATTGGACTGCTAGTATCAACGCAATTATATGCCAAAGACATAAACACTATATTTTCTGATACTTACAAACGTTTTCATTACGTATCAGATGATAAGCAGTATGGCAAGGACACTTGGGTTGATTGGAGCCACAGAATACGCAAGAATAGACCTTTTTGGGGAGACTGTGACGACTTTAGCGTCACAGTCTACAACCTATTGAAAGAAGAAGGTTATAATCCCGTTTTATATATTGTTATGTTGCCAAAGTATAGCTGGCAGTTCGACAACAAACCTGTATATCATACTGTTATTAGAGTTAACGATAAAATGTTAGACAATCGATACCCTGAACCTAGAGAATGGAGTAAGGGTATAAAAGGTAGTAGGTACACTCTTGCTGTACCATATTATGAAATCACTTGGAAGAAAAGAGTTATTTCTCGGTCGCAACAAATGCGCCATTCCACTGAGTAGGTAGGTCCTGTGTCTTCATTAGTTCACAGCGTTCAATCCAGATGTCATAATACTTGTCCATTTTACCATTGAACTCGCCACGCAAATCATTACACCAATGAATAGCAAGATCAAACTGTTGAGACTTATATAATTCATGCATCTTGTTGTGCTGATCCTGGGCAAAAAACCAATTCGTATTCTCGAATGCCCAATCGTGTTTGGACAATGCTGTATAGATAAAGTCCGGAGTTGATTTACCTTTGGGCTGTAGGTTATCCAAGAACAAGTAAAAGAAGTCGTCTTTGGTTCTATTGTAGGTTTCAGCACCAATAATACATAGTACGCCGTATGCTTTACAACGTGCTTCTAAACGTGCGGCTGTACTAACCATGTCACCTAAGATATCATAACTGTGTCTAGCACTAGATCCCATTTCACCAATAAATCCTTCACCAGTATTAATACCAAAACCCATCTCTGCTTTGGGCAATCCTTGTGCTACCATTTCTGCGCTGTATTTTTCAACAGCGTCAATCATTTTCAGTCCTACATCTACGCAGGTATGAGCATGATTGGGATCGTCAATAGGAGCACCGTGAATGTGCATACTAGCATCGCCAACATACTTGATAACCATACCGTTTTTATCAAGAATAGGTTTAGTAATTGAATCCATGTACCCATTCATATAATCGCCCAAGCCTTTGACATCATCGCCATAGTGTTCACCAATTGGAGTAAAGCCACGCAAGTCACTAAACATAACACTTACGTCTTTCTTTACACCCTTCTTGATTAGGTCTGGATTTGTTTGCAGTATTTTAACAACTTCAGGTGAACAGTATCCTGCAAACTGCTTTTTAATCTCCATCTTCTGACGGAACTCTCTGGCAAAGTTATTGTATATTAAATGAGCAAATAGCAAAAAGCCAGCTGCCATTGGAAATGTAGCATCTACTAAATTTTTACTGTCTGTCCATTCGTACCAAGTATATCCTGCTACACTGCCCAAGTATACTAATAATACTGGGACAGTGAGCAGGACACTTGTGCGAGGTACAACTACCAGAAGTATAACACCAAAGATAGCAAACACTATTGCTTCCAGTGTGTTCATAAAGTCTTGTCGTTGTATAAAGGTTCCATCTAGGATTGTTTGAACCAGGCTCGCTTGTATTTCGTGTGGATATACAAGGCCGTTTGGCGTACTAATGAAGTTGGCAAGTCCAGCCGCTGTAGTTCCTATGAACACATGCTTGCCGTTTACCACGCTCCAGTCCTCCCCGGAGACTTCTAATCTTTTAAATGTTTTATTAAAGTCAATCCACATTCTGGTATGTGGATCAGTTTTAACTATATTATATCCAGGCACTCTTACAGCCTGAACACCACCTTCACCTGTTTTGATTTGATAACCAGGGTCACCTGTGGCTACACGTATAAACTCAATAGCAAGGTTAGGATATATTTGATCTGCAATCCTTACTACCAATGGTAGACGTCTAACAAGGTTATCCACTTCAGGTGCTACTGCAACCATACCAACACCTTTGGCGGCATTTTCTAATAGGTCAATGTTCTTTACCAGACCGGGCCAGTTGTATAGCCAGGGTGTAGGGTCATCGCCTATCCAGTTTGCCGCAATGTGTTTGCCGTGTGTTTTAAGAGCACGGTCGGTTGCTGTTTGTGCTAGCATGGTGTATGGATCTTGTGCTAGTATATCTGCAAACACCTGATCTTTACCCATGCGATCTTGTTCTGGGAAAAATACTACAAACGTAATAAGTTGTGCGCCATTCTCACGCAACTTCATCATTATGTTTGCAAAATAATCTCTGGGCCAGGGCCACTGACCAAATGCCTCTAGACTGGCTTCGCCAATGTCTAGTAGTACAATTTCTTTGCTTTGTTGTGTTTGCTCTGTGCTTTGAAGATAGTCAAAGCCTTTCAGCCTTAGTGTTTCTATGGGAGTAGGATCCCAAACACGGAGGGTGACTAATATTAATAGAGTGACTAGAGCAACCCATGTGCTCGTTAAAAGTTTTCCCATCGCCCACGTATTTAGTGTAAAGGGGGCATATAGCCCCCTTCACATTAGAACTTGATGTTTGCGCTTAACCTACCTGAGGTATGTCTTGCTTCGTCTTGTTCTGTCATTGTAACACCAACATTAATGCTAGCATTTTCGGCTATTTGATAGCCTGCACCCACACTACCGGTTGCAATTTTATCTGTAGTGTAACTACCCTGTGCGTATAGATTTAAATTACCAATGGAACTTTGTAGACGCATACCGCCTTCAGCATACTTGTTAATTTCATCTACTTCTTCAACTGTACGTGCACTTACTACCCATCCAGATTCTGTAAATCCATCTCTAGTTGTTTTAGTAATACCTGCACCTACAAATGGAATAATACTATCGCTTAGTTTGTAGTAAACACGTTGCTTTGCCATAATATCACGACCTGATGTTTCACTTGCGTTTGCATATGTGCTGATAGTTCTTGCACTTGTATAATCATTTTTTGCTGCACCAATGTCTGTAGCAAAAATTAACTTATCCATTTCAAAGATACTGCCAATGTTAACATTGATTTTATCCATTGTGCTTGCACTATCTGAACCGGTGAGATTGGTTGTTGACTTTGCAACACCAACGCTTACACGCCATTCGGGCATAAACTGGAATTCAACCTGTGCTCCATAACCCTTTGTGTCTGCATCGTAACCATTGTCCATACTAGTTTTGCCATAGTCACCGGTGATCCATATCTTACCCCATGGGGCTTGTGCACCACCTGTTTGCCAAGGATTGACATGCATATTACGGTTAATGCTTGTGCCAATAGCAGTCATTTTGTTGTATTGATCAATACGTCCTATGTATGGGTCTAGAACAGGAAAAGTTGTTACTATGCTGCTAGTTGTATCTGTTCTATCAGTTTCTACACCGTCTGTATATGTAATGATTTCCATTGGTGTTGTAACAGTTGTGGTCTTTTCCCTGTTAATTGTTTGTACAGAACCGTCATCACTTGGTGTGTGATGTGTGATGCTTGCTGTTAGTACAGGGCGATCTGTGTCTACAACAGGATCACTGTAAGTGATAACTGGAGTTGAACCACCTGATGCTCCGCTTTCTGCTGCTTCAGTTGCGGAACCAACATCTTCAACTGTGCCCCAGCTGTCTGTTGTTGTAGTGTCGCCACCACCTGCTCCGCCTGTTACAGCATCATCAGCAGCATCAAACGCACTTGGTCCAAAGATGTATGCATAACTTGCTTCAAGCATGTCACCTGCGCTGACACTTGTCCAATACCAACTGATACCAATCGTATCATCACTGTTACCGTAGTTTACAGGATTGCCATCTGCATCGGTATAGCTTGTACCATCGTAACCATCTGCTTCTGTTGACCAACCGTTGATACCTGCTGTAACATTAGTATCTGTAGTGTAGATACCTAGGGCATAACGGCTAACAGTTGCTTCACTAAATGCAACGTTGGTGCTTGGTATAACACCGTAGCCTAGCACGTTGTCTGTGCTTGAACTGTCTCCGACCATACCCTGACTATCTGGATCAATAAACTTGCCGAAGGAAAGTGTATCTGCACCAGTCAACATATTAATAGTTGCAGTGCCATTAATAAATGGCTGACCTGCGACTAGCGAATAGTTCATATCAATTTGAAACTTGTCTGTAACTTGACCATTCCATACAATGGCATTTGCGCCGCTGCCTTCACCTGTCTTGGTGATTGCTGTTGTGCCTGTGTTGTTGTTTGTATAGTTTGTGCCATCAATCTTAACACTAAATCCGTCAAATGGCGAACCTGGTGTTAGGTAGTCATAACTCGGATTGAATGTACCTGTACCTGTTGGATCAAATAGCAGTCCAGGGCTTGTGCCGCCGCCGCTACCAAATGTACCTGTATTTAGGTTAATACCTGCACGAATCCATTCATTTTCAAGTACACCCATACCATCTACATATGTGCCGATACTTGCTGTATCAGCCATGGCTGTTGTTGTCATCATCAGTGCAGCCGCACTGACACTAGTCAATAATAGACGCCTCATTTCTCTCTCCTCTAGAATAAGGGCGTTATAATATTATCGATGTATGCTGTGTTGATTCAATTCTATAATTATTGATTTGCTATTGAATCTATCTCTATAACAATTGTATTTATTAGTTACCCTGTGTAACACTTACACTACAACCGCCTGTGGTTTGGCAGTCTTGTGTTAAACTATATGATTGTGCAGTGCTACCTTGTTGCAACATGTATAGTGTTGTTGCATACGAACCACCTATCGTAACTGTAGCACTGTGAGTTGCACTTCCCTTCTGTATCATATCAACATCATTATTAGAATTGTTGATGGTTAAGTTTAGTGTTTTATCTTGGTTACTTTCCTGTCTTGTATAAACATCATTATTACTACCATAGATATTTGTAATGTTTGAATGTTCGTGTCCTGAGTTATTTGATCGTTGACTTCCCAAAAACTTATTGTTAGAACCATGAATATCTAATCGTGTAAAATGTCCACCATATTCATAATCATCTATACTATGTAGTGTTCCGTCAGCATCAACTCTGTGTCCTTGATAGAAATCAACATCATTAGAATTGCCTGCTATATGAAACTCAAACTTATCACCGCCACATGGAGATTGATTACATGTCTGTGTAACATTTAGATTGTTACTGTCACCATCCAAGTCACCACCCCATAGTGCACCACTGCCCCATGCTGAGGTATATCCAACATAATTATTGTCACCTTTTTGGTCAATGTCTACTGTATTACTCGCACCACCAAAACTAAAGTTTACCTCGTTGTTACTACCCTCTACAGAGACAGTAATGCTGTTTGAGTTACCGCTGGTAACCTGTTCAATGGTTATGAGGTTATCAGCATATGCTACACTCATCATAAGGACGAAACTAGTTTTGATTAATAATAATTTGCGAATCATTCGCGCCCTCCGTAGTGTGTAGCATAAGATCAGGCGTGCCAGCCTGACGCAATGTAATACGTGTATCCTGTGTGCTAGGTGTTTTAATGCTTACCACACGTCCATCAACCTGTCTGTATATTTCCCAGTCTTCCTGTTCACCGCCAAATATTTGTGTATTGCCTTCTTCATATACACCTGCTACGATGGGATTGGTTGGAAAACGATCTGTTTGTTCGTACAATCTTCTGTTTAAAATATCTAGAATATTAGCCAGTAGATCAACATCCAGTAAGTTAAAGTCTAGTCTTGTAAATGCCAGTTGTTCTTCTTCTAGTTCATTTACTGCTAGTAAGTCAATGTCTAGTTCATTGAAGTCTAATAAATTATTAGTTTCTTCATCTTTTGTATATTCTTTTTCAATCTTCTTAGGTCGATTAATAATTAACAGGTTGTTAATCTGTGCTTCAGATAAATCCAATATCACTGGCTTTGCTGGAGATTTTTCGGTGGCAGTTACAAGTGTTGCTTGAAAGGCCTTGTTCATAATAACAGTGCCCACATCACTTGTAACTGCTATTTCACCTACTGTACCGTCCGGGTTTGGCAACAGTATGACTAGAGAACGACCAATCTCGTCCACGGTCATACTGAATGCCGTTCCTCTAACACCAATAGACGCGGTGGGAGTGCGGATGCTAACAGACTGTTGGTTCTGTTTTGCAATAAGTCCACTGGCGTATCGGACAGTACCCAACGCAATTTTAAGTCCTAGTTTGCTTGCGTTAGGCTTTTTTGGATCATAGACAAATTCATCTATGACCAATTTTGAATGTTTGTCAACACGAACTTTAGTTTTATCTGCAAATCCTATTCCTACAATACCGTTTCCTGATCTAACTTCATCACGCATTTCAATACCAAAGCCTACTTCGCTTGACTTCTTATCGCCACTACGAAGCACTTCAGCAGATCCCATCTGCTGTTCAACTTTGCCTACTGCGGCATGCGCCACTGTTACAAAATTAATCTGTAACAGTAATAGTAACGCTAGAACTAGACCCGTTAGTTGTAACATCTACAGTACTCGCTTCTGCACCTGATTGAGTTATACTTGTTGTATTAGACGAACCAGTAATTCCTAGTGTAGTGTCATGCTGTGATGCACCGCTCTTAGTAACAGTAACAGTGTTAGTGCTACCAGTAATATCAACGTCTGTGATCTTATCTGTTACACTAGCTGCTGTTGAGTTTTCTGTGATAGTTACGCTATTACTTCCGCCAGTAATATCAACATCAATGTCAACATCATCAACGCCACTGGCAGTTGATCCTACACTAGTACTAACTGTGTTTGAGTTACCACCACTTGCGTTAATAGTAATGTCGACATCATCTGATCCACCGTTGCTACCGCCTGTAGTACCAACCTGGACGTCAACGTCTGATGAGTTACCGGTTATGTTAGAAGTAATATTGGCGTTGTCGCCATAGATATCATAATCTAATTCGTTGCTTGTACCAACCTGATCGATGTCCATAGTGGTTGTAGCACCGTCACTGACGCTGTCATCACCACTTGCACCAACACGGTTACTTGAACCGTCTTGGTTAATATTAATTGTTGCACTACTACCTGTTTGATCAATATAGATCAAATTGTCAGCAAATGCTGGTATAGACATTGCTAACAGTAGTGTTACTCCTCCTACTATGCTCCTCATAGTATTTCTCCTAAAGTTCTTTTATTAGTTGACGTCTTCTAAATTCGATTTAGACTCCTTGTTAATAAATTTTTCTGGAAGCTTTGTACTGTCATAGTTCCAGTATCCCTTGCGCTTGCCTTCTTTAACCATTTGCACAACAGCAAACTCTATTGCTTGCCTAACAGCATAGTTAACTGGTTCATTTGTGCTTGTGCCTGCTTCTATCTCTAATACCTTTGTACCTAAATCATAAAATTTGAATACATTAATAGAAGTATTTGTGCTGAGTATTGTTTTCTCTGCACTTACTGCTAGAATAACTTCACCTGTGAGTACGCTAACTGCTCGTAAGCCTATAGTTACAATGTCGGCCCTCCATTCTGTCATAGGCCCTATGCCCATAATACGTGCGCCAGCACCTCCTGTAAACTTGTTTGTATCGTAGCCTACAATGCCACCCTCAATGATAACACCTGCAAACTTTAGTGGAGCAAGTCCTTTATCAGGGTCAAACTTCTGTCTTGCTTGGCGTATGATCTGTCGTTCTTTAACCAGAGCTTCCATTCCACCACGTTCGACCACATCAAAGAAGTTACCATCTGCAATGTCATCTAATGCTTTTATTAGGTATATCTCTGCACCTTGTGTTACCGCAGTACTGATGTTTGCAATGTTGTCTGCAGGCTTGCGCTGCCCTGTTTTATCTAAAAAGTTATAAACTGCAACCGTAACAGGTTTGTTGTTAGAGATCTTTGGAAAATCTCTAAGTCCCTTTTGTAATGGTGTGACTGTAGGTGTAGGTGACATTGTTTTAGCAATCTCATTGCCAACCACACATCCTGTTAGACTAAGTGCCATTACTATTGTTGCAGCAAGTTTAAACATTAGAATCCAAATCCACTTGTTGGAATAATTAGAGTTGTTACTGTACCATCTGAGGCAGTTACAACCAGTTTAACTTCGTCTCCAATAGTATCATACTCTATAGTGTTTCCTAAAATTACAATTGTCCCGCTGTCTTCCGCTGTTTCCCCAAATAACTTCTCACTCAACTGTTTACTTAATTCAGCGTAAACGCGACTTTCAAAGTTCTTCATAAACTTGTTAATGTTTGTATTTTCAGCTTCACGCTCTAGCTCTCTAGCCTTAGCTTCTTCTTTGGCTTTAATATCAGCCTTGCGTTGGTGTGTAAGGTTTTCAATAGTCAATACATGACTGCTATAGCCATGCCCACTAAAGGCAGGTGAACGCCAAGTGTGTCTAAGTTCCCCAGCGGCTGCTTGAGTAAAAAAAATCACGCTGAAAAAGACTGTAGCTATAACAGTTCGCATATCCGTACTCCTCCGCCCATATTTATAGAAAAAACCGCACATTAATATGTGCGGTTTTCTTATAGCCTATATATGAGTTGTTATTCCATCACTCGTTGTTTAAAACTATCTACTATAGTTTTAATTTCTACAGCAGTAAGTGGAGTTAAAGGTCTTGCTTTATACCAATTACTAATCTGAAATGAATTAACTAATAAACTAAGTATATTTTTTAGTTTATTAATTATCATAATACATGCCTAGATTATGCATATGCATCGCTGAACGAGCACGTGATGTGCCGTAGCGTACACAAGCTGCTGCAAAGTTTTTACCAAATTTCTGAGTACGGGTCTTAAAGGCGTCCCATAAGCCTGTTTCCACCAATAGGGTGCTTGTTAAAAAAGACATATTTTTTCTCCATGTGTATATGTGTGTGCTTGAGGAAAGCAATACCCCGGTCTTTTCCGGCGTCGCGCTTTTGAGGCATGCGTCATGCCATACTGTACTGTAATAGTACAATATTATTTATTGATTAGTCAAGGAAAAATGCGTTTATCTAATGTAAAATCTGTTATGCGGAAATGTAATAGTTATTTTTTAAACTTGAAGCTGATTTTGCCGCGGATGCCTGTCGCATCAAAATTCTTTGAAGTGTTGATATTAACTTTGCCTTCAAATACTGGTGGCCAAACAAACTTAAACTCGTTCATTCTAATATCGGCACCAGATTTACTTGTACCAGCATAAACTTGAGTAAGTGTACTGAAGTTAAGAAGTGCTTTAACTGCTTCAGTTGGATCTGTGTCATTTAGTTTAAGTTCTAAAAATCTGCTAAGGGCAGCGGTTGCATGATAGATTACATTATAAAGTGGTTTGTCTGTATCAGCACCGTATGTAGGTAGTAAATTCTGCAAACGTGGTGTAAGATCTTCAAGTGTACTTTTGTTGCCCTGCTTTGCTTTCTTAATTTCAGTAGCAATTACAGATGCATCATTTTCATCAATTAACTTCTGCTCCAAACATAACTGAATAAAGCCTGCTGGTGCACTCATTGTTGCTACAGTTTCTACTAGATTAATAAAGTCTGGATATGTATCCATTACCTGCTTAAAGTCTGCGTCGTTTTTCTTTAATTCAATAGTAGCATAAAGTCCTGCTAGACTTGCTGCTGCGCCTCCACCTGTTTTTGCTTTACTACTAACGCCAACTTTGCGGCCGTTTGGTGCCACAAGTTCACTGTCTGTTAAAGCATTGGAAACATCTAGAGGGAAAATAATCTTACAATTAGCAAACTTTTCACCGCCTAGTAGAGCTTCTTCAGCCTTAAGTAGTACACCCGGAGGAATAACTTGTCCTGTAATTACTGCTATAGGTGCTGCAAATTCACCAGTATAGTTTTCGTGTATACTTCTATACTTTTCACCGTCCTGGATAACAAAGTCTTTATTACCCTTTGATAGTTCAGTAATATAGGATACCATTTGTGATTTAAGATCGTCTGGAATACCGCTAGCATTTTTAAGAGCATTCGCAATCTGTGCAGGTTCGTATGGACCTTCACTAGTGAACACACTGCTAGGTTTAATGGCGTATGCCTCTTTACGTGCTGTTTTACTACCAAACTTATATCCGCCATGTCCAGGCTTTGCGCCTGCTGGTATATCTGTCATAATACCTGCAGAACTACGTACATTCTTAACGTATCTTACATAATACTCATCAACATCTTTTGTAAGCATGTGGACAATATATAATCCAAGCATGCCATTGTTAGGTTTGTTTACAACATAAACCTCACCCTTAACTTGTGACTGAAAGTTTTTTAACGCTTCGTTACGTTGTTCAGGTGTTTCAAATTGCTTTTCGGAAGTGTCAGGCCATAGAATAAGCTCTACAAAAGTAGATGTGTCTGTCTCATCCTTAGGGTTGTAGAATTCATCGCCTTGTCTGCGATTTGGGAAGCCTACACTTTCAAGCAAATCTTTTAATAACATAGTAAAGTATTTATAATATTTCCCAGTCAGTTAGTGTGTAGTAATGTAGCCCGTCCTTAGCCTCATGCTTGATGGGTGAACCCTTAACTGGGAACGGATGTTCGATAGTCTTTTGCCAAAAGTTGCGGAAGGGACAATTTAAATCCATTTCCAGCATATACAAGCGATCATTTTCATCGTGGCACCAATAGCAAAGCCAAGAATCCCGATGTTTAAAACTGTGCCTAAATGCTTTTTTAATGTGACTATCAATAAATGTTAGTGTAGTGGATATTTCCTTGCCGTGCGGTTCACTAGCCAGCCAAGGTGTGTTGTTGTAGTTTTTCCGCATTGTCTCTAGAATACTGTCTTCAGCATACAGTCTAGGCAAGCTAGCAATCATACCAACATGGTCTGCTGTAAAACTCTTGTCAGCTCTTGTCAAATATTCAAATAGTTGTGTGCGAAAGCGTGTCATATGTGTTTTACGCATACTGAGCATCATAAACTTCTGCCCATAATAAGCACGGATTTTTTCAGCATGCTGGATATACTTTGGCTGATTAGCGGGTCGAAAAATACCGATATCCTTAAATCCTGTATTAAAAATACTAGACTCTAGTGATTGGAATACTTCTGTATAATTACTGAGTCTGTTTTCATACATGTAGCAACTAATAGCAATAGGATCTACTGGTAGTTGATACTCCTTTAATGGCTTCTCGACCTGCTCTTCTCTAAGAACTTGTATGATACTTGTCAATGTAACCTCTATCAATTAGCCGGCGCCGCTTGAAGGCAACACGGGTTTGTATTTCATTCTCATCCAACAGATCTTCTGCGATGAGGATATCCAGCAATACTTTTACATCTGCCGCTTCTTCCGTGAGATCATTAAGTGTTTTTTCATTTAGACCATGGCGTAGAACTTTACTGCAACGCTGCGTAAGTTCACCGCATTCTTCCATTAGAATGATTAGCACTTTTTCAAGGTCAATTCCAGTATAAGGATGATTGTAACTGTCCTTGTATACTTTATTTCCTAAGCCATCGTAGGACCATAATCTTTTATCCGGGTCTAGCCAACTGTTAGCCATTTTCATAAATCCTGTTGTGTGTATCAGAGCAACGAATAAATGTTGCACATTTGCTGAGATCTTTTAGTCGTTTAGCGCCTACATATGTGCAGGTGCTGCGAATACCGCCTAGCAAATCCTGTATAGTTGCTGCTACTTCTCCCTTGTAGGGGATAAGAACTTCGCGTCCTTCGCTACTACGATATTCTTTTAGGCCGCCAAAGTGTTTGTCATTCGCCGCTTGTGAACTCATACCATAGAATTCTATAAACCGTTTTTCGTCTAGAATCCAATTACCATCTTCGTCAATCTCACCATTGCGATAGTATTTGGTAACTACTTCGCCGCCGCCTTCATCATGTCCTGCTAGCATACCGCCTAGCATTACAAAATCGGCTCCTCCAGCGAACGCTTTACTGACGTCACCAGGACATGTACAGCCACCATCAGCAATAATATGTCCACCCAACCCGTGAGCTGCGTCTGCACATTCCATAACAGCACTCAACTGCGGATAGCCAACACCTGTTTGAATTCTCGTAGTACAAACACTGCCAGGACCAATGCCCACTTTGACAATATCTGCTCCACGTAGGATTAACTCTTCTGTGATGTCTCCGGTTACAACATTACCAGCAATGATAATTTTTTCCGGAAACTCGTTTCTAAAGTTTGCTACAAAGTCTATAAAGTGTTCACTATAGCCATTAGCAACATCAATACATACCCATTTGATTGTTGCGCCTGCGTTTACAGCTCTAAACTTAGCTAGGTCGTCTTCTGTAACGCCCATACTATAAACAGCAAAATCACTGCCAGGATGGTTAAAATGTTCTGCTAGAATCTTTATTGGATAGTGTTTAACAATAGCAGTAAGCATACCCTGTCTGGATAGAATATCATTCATTTCCCAGGTACCAACACCATCCATATTGGCGGCAATGATAGGAATGCCAGTATATTCAGCATGACTATTTGTAAACTTATATGATCTGCGAAGATCAACTTCTTTGCGACTAGCCAGCGTACTACGCTTGGGTCGTAACAATATGTTAGAATAATCTAACTTTAAATCGTTTTCTATTCTCATATCACTATTATAATTAAATTGTAAGTATAAGTCAACCTGCAGGTTCTAAACGAACCTCTAGTGGAAACCCAGCGTTTCTTGCGCCTACTAGTACTTCCACGCCCTTTTGTTCTGCCATCTCAAAAGGCAAAACGGCAACAGTTCCCGATCCTTTGTCGTTAACTTCATGTGCCTTTTCTTTGGCATTATCCTCATTGTATTCAAATGTTGTAACAAGACTGTGTATAACAAATTCAAAACTAGTTACATCGTCATTTATATAGATGACTTTATAATTAGGTGGTTCAGATAAATCCAGTCGTTTTACGACATTAACCTTAATGTCAGTTTCCTGACTCATAAACTATCTCCATATGGGTAAATGTGGGAGGACAAGCCTCCCACACTATTTACTTGAAGTTGACTGGGATAATACGTGGTTTTAGTTCTTCAGGAACTTCACGTACCAGCTTAATGCTAAGAATACCATTTTCAACGTCAGCAGATTCAACATAAACATGCTCTGCTAGATTGAACGTGCGGGCAAAACGTCTGCCAGCAATACCCTTGTGTAGATATTCCTTTTCCTTCTCACCAGCTAACTTTTCAATAGTCGCTTCAACGGTAAGGGTGCTTTCGTGAGTATTAATATTAATACCTTCACGAGGAATACCTGCTACTGCGATTTCAATAACAAAAGTATTTTCGTCTTCTTTAATTACGTTGTATGGAGGATACCCGTCACTAGCATTATTCATATTATATGACATACGATCAAGTAGGCGATCGATACCAATAAAGTTACGATGTAGTGAAGGCAGGTCGAGTGTGGTTAGTCTTGTATTCATTGCATTTCTCCTTGTGTTAAGCAAGATATACTTGTGTAAGTCCCATAATGGCAACTTACATCTATATTTATACTACAAAACATAAGGATTGTCAAATATTTTACAAATTATTTTCGTTCAAACGCTGTTTCTTTTCAGCTCTGCGGATAGCAGCTTCTTTAGCCCTGCGCTTTTTGTCGCTAGGTTTTTCATAAAACTGCCGGTTACGCAGTTCTTGTGTATGACCTTCGTCTTGAAGCAGACGCTTTAGTTTACGCCAGGCCTTGTTAATGTTATTACCTCTTACCTCTACAGTAAATCCTTTCTTTCTAAAGTCATTATAATCTAAATTATTGTGTCTTTTCATTTATTCCTCTTAAATTGTTGTTTGTATTTTCTGTCCACTTTAAAATAAAATCTACAGGATCGGGTATCTCATTTAAGTTAAACTTTAAATAACTAACTGTATTATTGTAATAAAAAACTTTGGGTTTGTCTATAAAATAGCCAGCAATAAAGTTTTCTTTATCGAGTTCCATTAAGAATATATCAGACTGACTGTAGCACGATATAATCCAATCTATACTACTGTCATAACCTGCCACATATACAGTAACTCTTGCATCCAGGTTACATAATATGTCACAAATACTAGAAACATATACTATATTACCCAAACATGTGATTGTATAGTCAGATCCATAAAAATGATCAGGTTCTGATACAGCAACTACATTACTTTGAGAGTTTGGCAATTTCTTCTTGCTCTACTTGTGACAAGTCTTCAATTTCTATTCTCCTATTATCTATCTCGTTTTTAAGATAGGCGATGTATTCCTGATTGTCCAGGTAGGCCCTTGTATTAGTTTTACTAATCTCTATCCAGCGGTCACCAGTATATCTAAAGAGTTTGTTGGGGAGAACATCCACACGCACGAATAAATCACCACGGGTGGCTGTAGTGGGGAACCAAGTTCCAAACGTTACATTTGCTGCCCTGTCAATACTAAGGTCTACTACACCGGCAACTTCAACCGTAGGGACCGTTAGGATTTTTTTTCAGTTGTTTCCTTATTAGTAGCTGCTGATACTAGATCATCGCCAAAACTGTCTTTTTCCACTAACCGATATTTTTCGGCCATCTTCAATACTACAGCATCACGACGTGCTACTTCTGCTTCTAGATCTGAAATTTGTGTGAGCAGATCAGTAATCCTAGTTTCAAATGCCTGAGCGCCTGCTCCAAGATCATCAATTCTTTTCTTTAACTCGTCACGCTCTGCTTCAGTAGCAACGACTTTATCAACTAACCCATCGGCTTCGTTTTTTGCTAGATCTAAGGCGCTAGCGAGTGTATCACGCTCCTTGAGAACTTCGTCATATTCAGCTTTAAGTTTAGCATGCTCAGCCGGATCCATTTTACCTAGATTGTCATCTAGGAGTTTTTCCAGCTCATTTAGAATATTATTATGTTGATCTAATTTCATTTCTAGTTCCTCTAATCTAGGATCGTTTACTCGAACTATCTTTTTTTTAACTTGTTTACGTTCCTGTCTCCACCAACCAATAGTCATTGTGCCTGCTAGCACAAGGCATACAGCAAGTGGATCAAAAACTGCTACTATTATAATTATCACCCAACGCACCGCTTCTTCTAATAATGTCTTATCTGCTGCGCCATAGATAAGTTCTGCGATGTATTTTACTGGGCCTACTTCTGCTTCAAACTGTCTGTACTTTTTCTCAAATACAAACTTCTCTTCTCGTAGCTGATCAATAACTGGCTGTTCGTTTTCTATTTGTTTTTCTAAATCAGCAATACGTGTGTCTACACCTTTATTAGCATTGCCTGCTTCAAGTGTGTAACGTGCAATATTTTCATTAGCACTCTTTACTGTGGGATCAATACTCTTGCGTATTGTGGCAATACGTGCTTCAACTGCCTTAATACTATCTGTTAGACGACCGTTGATTGCACGAATTTCTCGTTGTACTGCACTAGCAATACCTAGTTCATTTGCTTTGGCACGGTCAATATCCGCTTGTAGTTTATCACGTTCGGGCTTTTGTTTAGCTCTTAGTTCAGCACCCTTGGCAACGTTGTCTGTTGTGCTACTAAACAGACCACTTTCTCCAGTGGTGCCCTGTTTAGTATATGCTTCTACGTCATTGTCTAGTCTTGTAAGTTCGTCCTGTGCTACTTTGATACTAGCCTCTGCACGTTTTTGTGCATCTTCTAAACGGTTTTCCTGCTGTTTAATTTCGATGGCAGCTTGATCACGTAGGCCAGGTATCTTAGCGTTCTCAGCATCTATCTGTGGTTGTAGTCTAGCATTAGCATCCTTAATACGCTGTTGCTCTCGGGTAATGAGACTGTCGATTCGACCACCAGTTTCGCCCTTGTTTAAAGCCTGTATGTTTTCTTGCCAGCGTTTGATTTTGGCTTCTGACCTAGCCATCTTTTCGTCAATAGCTTCTGCAAGTGCAATCTGTTCTGCGCCTACACTAGCCTGTTCAATATGACTCTTACTTAGGAAACCAAACACACCCATGCTTGTAATAAACATAAGCACTATAACCGCCGCGGTTAGGTAGCCACGTATAAGTTTAGGCGCACGGTGCCAGTTCTGATGTAGCCATACAGTTGTTAGGATCTTACCAACTTCTAGTACACTGCCCATAAGAACAATAGGCAAGAAAGCTGCTGCGAAAATCGCAGTCAAGCCAATGATGCTATAGTACGCCGCAATGCCAGATATACAAAGGGCAACAAGTAGTGTAAGTAATCCTAAAAACATCTCTGTATTATACTACCTTTTTACTCTAACGTCTATATTTAACGCTGTTCAATCCAAGTGAATGATGCTAATGCGTCCTTATTCGTGACGTCGGAAGCACACAGGATGGTGAATACATCACTGACTGTTCCTAAACTGCTTCTACCGATTTGGTATGCTGTTCTTGCGTCCAACTCAACGCCCGTGCCACCACCACCTGAGATAACAAATCCGCTGTCAAGCACCCGGCCGTGATTGGCCACCGTGATGTTGGTTGGGGCAATATAGGTTTGGTACTGTGTGAATCCGTTTGGGTCTGGATGATCCAGCCATGGTTGCGGACCATTCGCACCTGCCGTGACTTCTGCTGGTATGGTAGCATTACGCACCAGTTTGTAAAACACGTTGGTGTTGTCAATGGTAGCGACTTGTAACATCTGTGGTAACACGATTCCTTGCAGTGTTGTGGGCTTTAGTCTAATGCTCAAAATGGGATACCAATTGTCATTGGTCACTGCGGAGGACAAGGCCGATGCCATGCGTGTGCCGTAGAAAGGAGAACTGATGTTTTGGGCGATACCAAGTTTGCCCACTGCGCCTTCTGAGATAATACTGTTGGATCCTTGAAGCATGGTGTATGGACCACCTGCCACCGTGCTGATTGCTTCCATTTCCATCCTGATGGGGAGGAAGGGAGTCTGTGCCCAGGGCAGTGTATGTCTGTTGGCATTACGATGGGTGTGTATTATGCGAGTTGCGCCGTCAATTACAAAACCAAACTTGACTTGGCCCGCACCATACCATTCATATTCGATGTTGATCAATTGTATCTTGGTTGGGTCTGCTGTTATGCCACTTACTGTAGTGCCGTCAAGTTTGTCGCCATTCCACTGACTTCTTGGAACCACAATGTCAGCACCGCCGTTTGATACTGTGCAGTTATATATTGGAGCACCATCCACCCATACGCCACTGTCTTCAAACCAAAAGCCATCACCTTCTTGGTTGAACATTCCAAATCTTTTGCGAATGCCTTCCACAGGAGTTTCAAGCGTGACAGCGAAACTCACCGTGCTGGTCCTTCCCGGAACGTATCGTTGTACGAGAAGAGTTTGCCTAACGACCTTGTCGCCACTGTCTCCATTGATGCTCAATTGAACTTGGCTGGTGGCTGGTGCGTGGGTGGCACTGCCAGTTCCTGTTACATCAGTTTCCCATACATCTGTTTCAACACCATATTGGAATGTGTTGAAGAAAGTGGTTTCATAGGGACTAACTTTTTGCCTACCCTTTGAGGTTAGGTTGCCGTCATCACCCGGACCAGTGGCAGTTTTAACACGCAGGATGGGTTGCCCTGATGAATTATATTCCATGGCTTTATGCAGGTTAAGTAGGTTTGTTTCCTGTGGATGTTCGTATGCTGTGGTGTTGTCTCTACTAGTGTCTGAACGATCAACCATGATTTATGTCCAAGGACGACCTTGTGTGAGGACATCACCGTCACCAGTGTTATCCACCACAGTATCGCCAACGTATTTGGTGGGAAGAATATCTCTATCGTAGGTATTGCCCGTGCGATAATAGGGTTTGGTAGTATCACCGCCTGCGCGTCGTTTGAGTTGGGCTATTTCCAACTGCATGATCTGGCCAGCTTCCCGTGTAGCCTGATTGCGATCTGCACTTACTGTAATAATATCACCTGCTCTAATACCAGCATTGAATAGTGTAGTACCACTGTCATCTGTGCTGTCTTTCACAAGTCCATTTTTGTGAATACTGACACGACCATAATATGCACTATCTAATCCTTCGTCACTAATAATAGCAGTACGAAGTTGTGCCATTGTTTGTCCGTCGTCGATTGTAAAGTCATTTAACAGTCCTGTTAAACCCTTGTACTTGATATTAATGCTTGCCATGCTCGTGCTCCAACTGTGTTAGATAATGATACAGGCTTGGTGAATCTGTGCGCAAATCAGCGGCATGTTTGGGGCCATTTACCCCGCCGCCTGCATGAGTTGTTACGCTTTCAATATCTGCGTATTGCTCGTTAGGTGCGTTAGCTGGTTCGCACTCACTGCGATCATCGTCAGTTAAATCTTCAATCTGACGGAAATGATTATCGTCAACAGGCTCATTAACCTGTTGATATTCGTCAATTACACCCAATAAGCGTTTAATAAGTTCACTAGTATCCATACTGTATTTATTGTAGGACGGCGAACTCCTCAGGGTTATCTGTGGTGTAAACTACACGCTTAAAGTCAAACTCAGCAATAGCCCGCATACAGCCCTTGCAGGGCTTTGCCATACCGTTCACCCATTCACGCTTGTCGTTATCAGGGTGTTTGATTCTATAGACATAGAGAGTTGCTTTACGCAAATCATCCTTATCCAAATGGTTAAGGCTGTTGGCAATAGCGTTTACTTCGGCATGCAAAAAGATTGCTTCTTTATTCTTACCATACTGTCTTGCGAGAGGATGACTTTTGTACTGGTTTCGTCCTGTACTAATAATTCTATTCTTAATTACGACGCAGGCGGATAGTTTTGCACGACTAGCGCCTTCATTGTCAATAGCCTGTCTACGCAGGAAGTCCATTACTCTATAATCACGACGCCCCAAGGGCGACGGCGGCGGTACGTCATCCATTCTTCTTGCCCCGCTTGAGCTTGTTAGTATGGGCATCAAAAAGGTTACCTTCACTATCAACCTTGTAGAGCTTGCCGTCTACATTAGTGTAGCCAACAGCAACCTTCTCAGGGTTAATAGTACGATTAAGAAAGTTAGGAATAGTGAGCATCTCGTCTTCAACTGTCATCGTTTTCGTCTTAGGCATTATCATCTCTCTTGTTGTAAACATAAGTTACATAGCCGGCCCTTGTGTTGTCGAGTGTGACCACATAATCAGAACCGTATTCCTCTTGGTCTTTAAATAAACTCTTGAGATAGAGTATTGGGTTATTATCAACCCATCCCAGATTATATTCGTGTTCGATTCGTGCTGCTTTAGGTAGCATTTCTACGAAAGTCTTCCAAAACATCCTCGACGAGGTAAGGAGCATCTGCGGCAAAGCCGCCAACATGCCAACGGAAAGTTCCAGTACGAGCAGTCAGTGGACTACCCTCCTTCCAATCGTAAAGGGTTACTGTGTAGTCATCATAACAATCAAGCACAGGATTGTACACTGTAATCTCACCACGAAACTCGTTAAAAACCTTGTCACTAGGACCGAGGTTCTCACCAAACACTGCTTCAAGTTCTGCATAGGTTGCCATAACATAACCCTGCAGGCTTGTACCTACAGCATCTACAGTGTCACCGCTGTCAAATATTCCAATCATTACGCATACTCCTTTACATTCCAAACCATTCCATCACGCATTGCACTTGCAGTAAGAAAAACCTCATGCCCGTTCATGCCCTCAAAGACAAGATTGATCTTGTCGCCACTGCGTTCAACTCGCTTCAATCCAGCAAGTTCCTCAACAACACAACCGCCCATATCAACTTCAATCATTTCCAGTTCTCCTCATTTCCTACATATAAACATAACACATCTGTACTATGCGTCAACCGTTTTAGCGAACGAATTCGTATGGCTTGTTCCAGCTACCAATGCTTAGGTTTAGGTAGTAAGCCGTATCAAAGTAGTCGGTCATGCTATCCGAATTATCATACCAACCCTTGTTAGCATGGAAACCTTCGCCCTGAATAGGTGCAGTCTTCATGATCTCTAGGATACGCTTAAAGAAAATCTCGTGCTTACCAACTTGGTCTAGGTGGTACTCGTTAACATTACTATGTCCAGTAGCAGTAATATCGCTAAGATCCCGGGGACCTTTCGCCAGCGTAACATCTAGGCTGTAGCTACCAGCGCCCTTGCGAACGCTGAACTTGTACTTGGGATAAGCAGCCTTAAGCTCTTTACGGACTGCCTTGACGTCTTCTGCACTGATATAAGCCATTTCGTTGCTCCTCAATTTCAACTTATAATGTATAATAGCACTTCCTAGCAGATGGTCAACCATTTTAGATGAAAAAAGCCCACCGAAGTGAACTTTTTTCTGTAGTGTAAAGGCTATTTTTGCCCGCTCTGTGACACTTTTGGGAGCCGTTCCCTTGACCCTATATCACGGCAGTCAGCTGGCATAGCTACCCTATTACGTCAAAATCTGGGTCATCTTTGACAGCAATCCAACGATGGTCGCCAGTTGGACTGAACACCATCGCAAAAGGACCTAGTACACCAGTATGCTTTGTGGTTTGGATACTGTCACGAATCTCGCTGACCCAGAACTCTGTACCAAACTGCTGGATACGATTCTTACCGTGTTTGCTCTTACCTTTGAGCGTAATCTTATCGCCTACTTGCATTGTGATTCTCATCTTCAACTCTTTAACTTATATTATATAATAGCATACCTTAGTCTAAAATCAACCGTTTCTGATAAAAAAATAAATCGCAGATTTATACGGTTTTTGATAGTTTGCTAAATGTTTGAAATCTAACAAGAAAAAAATATCACTTTTTTGCTCAGAAACGGCTGACATATGCCCTGTATGTGCTAATATGTATGTATAAGGATTTTGGAGCAGACAATGGCCAAGTACAAACCTCGCTATTTCAAGCCAGCTGGTATGAACACTGCCAAGCACTTTATGGTTGGCATTGTCTGGCCAGTCTCAGGTAGCAAGGGCAATACTTACGACATAGAGCTACATCCTGAGGGATTCGACTGCTCTTGCCCAGGCTTTGGTTTTCACGGCAGTTGTAAACACGTTAAGGCAGTTGCTGAAACATTTACCTGTGAAGACGTTCCTGAATATAAGGTTGCCTGATGTCCTTACATGACCAAGAGTGTATAGATGCTATAGAGAACCCTAACATGATGGTTCCCTGGTATCTTATGGCGGCCTACGCATACTACGAAGAGGATTCGCCCATACTTAGCGATGGACTATTTGACGCACTAGCTAAACGTATGCTAGAATGTTGGAATGATATAGATCACTGGCACAAGGATCTAATCACACCGGAAGATCTAAAAGCAGGCACTCTGCTACGACGTGATTTTCCCAACAGAGTAAAGGGTGCTGTGGAGTACCTTGTACAGACTAAATAGGCTTATAAGGAGAATGTTATGAAGTCCGGGAATATTTTTGTAATTGCGGTATGCGCAGTAGGCCTTTCAGGCTGCTTGGCTACCAACCAGGATAAAGGTGCGCTGATTGGTGCCGGCGCCGGCGGTTTACTGGGTAGTAAGATTGGCGGTGGAACTGGTAAGTTGGTTGCTACTGGTGCTGGTGTTCTAATTGGTGCTATGACAGGCAGCGCAGTTGGTCAGAGCATGGATCAGAAACAACAGGCTCCCACGGTCGTTTATCAACAGGCACCTGTGTATCAAGTTCCTGCTGATGCTTGCACCCAGTACCGCACTAATGAGGGAGCGTATGCTGCTTGTCAGCGTGGTGTAGCACAGAAGAACGCAGACATCCAACGTCAGTTGGAGCAGGACGCTTATCAGGCTGGTCGCAGATAATACTACAACTAGTCAAGGAAAAAGGGACCGTTTGGTCCCTTTTTTATTCTCTATCGCTAGCAAACTGTGTTATAAAAATATGCTTGCCAGTCTCAAAAAGTCCTACTGCTCCTAGCCAATCTTTGCTACTAACATGGATAACAGAATTACCCTCGTTGTCTATGCTACAGGCAGCAAACTCAGTGATAACGCCCTGATGGGCCATCTCTAGCATTTCCTGCAATACGTCAACAACGCTTTGTTGACCACGCTCTTCTAATGTTTGGTCATTCTTAACTACATTAAGATGTACAATCTTTTCATCATCGCTCATTTTGTTTCTCCAAGTGGGCTAGGTCCATCAGTATCCTTAGGATAGAACCAACCTGTTAATGTATAGCGAGGGTGATCCGCCGCATAACTGACAGGACTTATAAAGTGCTTGTTAATCCTATCTTTTATTGTAGCACTAACATCCATTAATAGCAAGCGATTACCAAAAGGCTCCACACTTGTTTTAATAGTGTGCTCATCGTCGTTCATTATACATAGTTGTCCGCCCCAATGCGTTTCCCATGTATCATTTAAGTAGAATATATATGCCAGCCAGCGTTTAGGATCATGATGTGCCTTTAGCCAACTCGTATGGTCGTAGGCACTATAGGTAGGTTGGTGTGTGTACATATTAGTAAAACCACTAACATACTCTGCTAGGTCCATAAAACTAGTATCCGGCTTGCCTAACTGGTAATCTTCTACACAAACTCTTGTAAACTCTGTGGTTAGTGGATGGTCTATAAAAACACAATCCTCTTCTTTAAGAATCCATTTAGCCATGTGCCAGTAGCCAAAAGTACCTTGTCCGCTTTGTTTGTATTCATCACGCAGAGCCGCTTCATCTATATTAGCAAGTTTTTCAGGTGATATCTTTTGGTGGCTAGTGTGTATGCATCCCCAACGTCCATAGTTGATCTTCTTAACAGCATCATAGATTTCAGTTATGTACTCGTCTTGGAGCACATTGTCTATAATGCAGAATCTATTCTCTGCAAAATCCTTTTGTGCTTGATCTAGACTATCAGTATTAAACACTAGTTCTCTCTGTAAAAGATATGGTCGTCGATCTTAGTTATTAGACGCATACTTTTACGCCAATGAGGACTGACATAATCTGCATGGTAATGTGTAGCACCTTCTACCATGCCGCTCCATTTGTCAAACGCTAGGATCTGATAGGCAACATCTTCAGCAAGTTTCCAACTAACACTTTGCTTGTTAGCAGGAGGATCTGTCTTGCCGTCACAATACCAACTAAACTGGCATTTGTGGCGAATAGGATAATATTCTCTTTTACTATCGTCCACATCCTTACCACGAGTTTTCCAACTCTCAGTGTGTGGGCCTTCGTAGATAACTTCACAAGGGCTACCAGGATAGCGCCTATCCTTAACACGATTCATAACAACACGACCTACAGCAATCATACCTGCTACACTTTGGTTGCTTGCTTCGCGATACATGTTAAGTGCCATACAGTATTGCTCTTCTTTATCTACTCTAACATTAGTGGGCTGTTTTGGTAGATATACAATACGTGTTTTGGTAGTAGGAACTTCTTTGATTACTACCTTTTCAACTACAGTGGGTACTTCTACTTCCACAACCTTGTCTATAGGTACAAGTTTTTCAACTACTCGTTCTACTGTAACAAACTCTATTTCAGTTTTTGGCTCGGCACCGTAGTAATACGATACTACACCTGCAATAAACCCAATAATCAAAAGTCCAGCTCTAGGTCCCATTAGAACCTCCATGCTTGTTAACGATATACTATATTAACTTGTATTTGAGACTTGTCAACCGTTACGGTTTAACGATTCCTTCAGCAATCAGGCGTTCTCTATTACGCATATGATGAGCTTGAACATCTTCTTTACTGCCACCAAAGTAAGGTACACAATGTCCTTCAGCAATCATAACTTCTGTAACCATGCGACCATCTTCACTAACAAAGTCACCGAGGATACGACCAAACTTGCCTTTCATATCCTCGCCATCTTTGTTTACTTGTGTTTTTAGGATTGCTTGTTTCCCTAATAAGGATTTCAATCTAGCTTTTGCAGCAAGTCCAAACTTCTTTTCTACCTTATCACTTGTGCGAGATTCTGGTGTGTCAATGCCCATAATACGGACACGTTCGTCTTTAAGCCATACGCCAAAGCCTAGGTCGATGTCAACATCTACAGTGTCTCCATCCACAACTTTGACGACATTTACTCGATATTCGTACATAATCGATACTCCTCTTCCAGGAGTATTTATCGATTACCGAGTTCTGCCTTGTCCGCGATACTTTTTGAAACTTGCACGTAATCGTTTGTTTTTAGGCTTGGACATATTACTCTGTCCAATGCTTGTACGCTTTTTTGTACCCTGTCTGTTGAGTGTAAGTTTAGTGTTACCACCGGTTGCTTTTCTTGATGCCATAGTCGATCCTCCTTTAGGACAGACTATTTATTACTTACTGTGTGGAGGCATCCTTGATTCAACAAACCAAACATGTTCGCGACGACCTGGATGATACTTACGCATACGCAACTTCTTGCCTTCACGTAGCTGGCTTACTGTCTTTGGATGGACGAAATGAAACGTAGCACTGTTACGCTGTTCATCCTCTGGAATCATCCATACTTTATCGTTACGATTATTCTTCTTTGCCATTAACCGTTACTCTTCATACTGTAACGACCAGACTTCCAAACTTCATTAGCAGGCACACGAATAAACTTTTTGTTAGTTTCATTCTTATTAGGGTTTTCAATAGTAAGCATTACACGCTTACCTTTAAGAAAGGCTGTCATTTGATTATTCACACGTTCGACTGAACGGTTCTCAACGTAGTCTTTACGGCATGCCTTCTTTAACCAACGTGACACATTGTTATGCTCGCCTTTTGAAGTATAGTGCTTACCGCTGCTCTTCTTGCCTTTTGCCATTAGTTTGATTTTCCTTTTCTAAAAGTTCTTTGCATACGTTTTCGTTATCTTTGAAAACATTTTTAAGTGTGCAATCTTTGCCTATAATATCACTAACAACCTTGTCAGCAATACCTTTTCCTGTTTCTGCTTCAACTATACCGTCTGCTGCCCAGCTTCCTATAGTCCCAATTAATTCTACGGCAGTAATGCTAGCACAGCCTGGAGGTATTGTTAATAACAACATCAACATTATAACTTTTTTCATTGACTGTGTCTACTTTCTTACTCCGCAATTATTTATTTTTAGCGAAAAAAAATGCAACCATTTCTGTTGCTAGGTAGGTTGCCCACCCCATGAGATTATGCTGCTAGAGCAAAATCCTCAGATGCTACATTATCGTTAGCATTTATTGTTTTTTGCTGATTTACGGTCTCGCCTACCGGTAACTCCACTTCGCTATACAACGCCAATCGATACCTAGTTCGCCCCCCTCAGAAACACACGAATAAGTAATGGCCCAAATCTATAACTTTTATAAGGATTTCCACTATTTAATTTAAATTCGCCCCATTGAAAAGGAGTTCCTTTAAACCAACTAATCCAATGCCAATCCCAATTCATTATATCCTCATGTGTTTATGGTGGAGGCGCCGGGATTCGCACCCGGGTCTTGTTCGCCTTTTGCTGGGCTTCAACGTTACAATACTATTTAACTACAAATGCTAGGAAATGTCAACCTAGTTTGCATCTCTAGTCAAATAATTGACACGTACACCACTTGGTGCAAAGAATTCCTCAACTGTGCGAACAACCTCAGCGTTATCATAGGGCTTACAACTAAACACGTCGATATAACAATCGCCAGTGTCATCGCAGAAGTGACCGCAAATATTTGAAGTCTCAATCAGTTGGACAAGAGTGTAACCAGTCTTGTCTTCCTTGCCAAAGTGTACTACCTGAGGTTCACCATACGCAACCATATCAATCCGCTTTACTAATTCTTTAGCAAAGGCACTAATATTTTCTGCACTGGTGATTTTAGACTTATCGCATGCGCGGCAGTCTAGTGTTAAATGGTAGCCCCATGACATATGTGTATCTCCTTAGGAAAAAAAAATGCAGGACATTTCTTACGTCCTACATTGTAATTGTATTACAACATTATAAAAATGTCAAGGTTATTTATATACGTATATTAAATTTCTTCCTGATACTCAGCACGCCATTTAATGCCGTACTCGGACATAAGCTGTTGGTTTTTTCTCTCTTGGGTATAAGCATCCCAATATTCACCATATCCGTCATTGTTGAATACTACTGCACTATCAAACATTCCTTCAATGATACTCGTTTTATCTACGCTTTTAACACGATCTTCTAACGCACTTCCGAAATAATAGGCATTGTCCTTGCTATTATTTCTAAGTTCTAATTGTAGATCAGTTCTGCTAGCAAACTCTTTTTCGTCGTAGACTTTCTTTTGCATATTTGTCCAGGAGCTCTGTAAAGTTCCTAAAGCGCCACTTACACTAGAGTCACTAGCAAGAGCTGTCAAAGCACTATCTATTTGTACCATTTTTTCTTCAGCAAAATTGTCGAGAGTTGCATAAGAGGTCATGGTGTATGGATCAGTTACTACAGATGCAGTAGCATAATCTAGAGTATCTAAATAATCAGGTGTTGTAACTGCTGTTACTAATTCACTGTATCTTGCTTTAATATCTGTTAATTTTCCCTGACTATCTAAATAATCCATTGTATTAGCATAATCATAAGCATTTCCTGTTCTGGTTTTAGGATTGCCTAAACCTACGCCGCCTACTGTGCCCATTAGATCCCCGGTAGTGATAGCACCATGATGACCACTGCCGCCCAGATATGTATTTGTAAGCTCTGTTAGTGCTCCAGGAGCAATGGGAAAATCTGTATCACTAATAATATTAAGATCAGGTAAACTTAGATTAGTAACCAAGTTTCCCAGTTGACCCGGTGTACTTAAACTACCAAGATTTACGCTTTGTAATTGTTCTCTAAATTGATCAAAATTATCATAAGGAATATCATCAAAACTGTTCGCCATGATTTGTTCAAAGTTTGCAAAATCAGCGAGGCTAGTCATACCCGGTACATTACTGCCCAATAGTCGCTGGGCATAGGCAATCTGTCCTGGATCAGTTACCATGCCTAATGCTTCAGTCATTGCCTCATTAAAGTCACTACTAGATAAGTTTGGAATCATATTAGCATCAATGCCCACAGTAGCAAGAGCATCACCTATACCAGTAATGCCTGCTCCTCCAGTGGACAAGAGCTTACCTACGACCTGCCCAGGATTACCAAAGTTAGCAATATCCCCCAAGTTGAAAGCACTGCCTAGATTTCCTAAGTCCATGCCCAATGATGGCAAACTACCTACAGATCCAGTTAGGCTACCCAATCCATTTGTTACCATAGATAGATTATTAGGAAAGGCACCTCCTAGGTAGTTGCCAAAATTGCCACTAAGTGGAAATGTCTGTGTTAAGCTGCTGATACTGGCGCCAAAATTCAAACTGCCGGCGTCCACAATGGACCCAGCAAGACTGCTACTTATTCCACTAAAAGCATCTGCAGCGCCAAAAGTTTGTGCCATTTGTAGTGGCCCACTGCCAAATAAATTGCCAGTATGACTTCCCATAGCACTTAGAAAACTACCACTACCTAGCGAGCTAACAAAACTAGATCCTACTGAACCATTTAAGGCGCCGCCAAGTGCGGCGCTACCGATACCAGCCAAGCTGGGAGCAGCACCACTAAGATTACTTAATGCACTAACGGCACCGCCCAATGGATTGGTTATGCCAAGTCCGGCGGCAATACTGACCATATCACCAACTCCAGTGGATCCAGGTATAACGCTACCAGCAACAGATCCCAATGCTCCTGATACGCTACTTAATATTCCGCCGCCGGCGGTTGACATCACATTACTAAGTCCTGGAACGGCACTGACCAGACCGGCACCGCTCATCATACCAGCAACTGCTGATAACCCAGTAACACTTAACACTGCGCTTACACAAGCCATTTAATCTATCCTATCGTACAATCAAAAGCACCTGTAGCTCTAGGATGGCCGCAAGTATCAATATCGCCTATCCTTAAAACTGGGATGCCGTTCATAGTAACACTAAAACTACCAGGAAATGCTGCTGTAGCAGCACAATGTATGTCACAACCAGGAGCACCGCAACAAGGATGAGGTGTTACTCTACTGCCTTGTCTTGCTGCTGGTCGACCATTAACAGTTACATTCATGTGACCCTGTACTGCAACGCCGCCTGCACTGTTAATATCACCTATTCTTACTACTGGTCTTCCCATGCTGTTATTTATCAGCAGTATTATGTGCTATTATAATATAATCTTCCATGACTTCATTTACTAAACTTTTAGCAATCAGTTCTGGATCCTGCTCTGTAGTAATATAAATGCTCCTGCCAATACGCACATCTTCAACACTAGTAAATCCTAAATTTTGTAAGGCACGTGTGGTAGCCTTTCCAGCATTGTCCAAAATGCCACGCTTGAGCATGATTTGTATTTCATAGCGTGAGGTCATCTAGGCCTAGGTCTCCCATGCGTTCACGAATTTCTGGTGCGCTCAGTTTAGTGAGACCATCACAGCCACCTTCCACAAACAATGCGCCATGCTGATAGATTTGTGGTACTGTTTTATGTCCACGGAGTACGAGGAACTCTCTTGCTTCACTATCTTCCTCAATGTTTAGTTCTTGGAAAGTTATGTCATATCTTTTTAAATATGCCTTGGCGCGGTCGCAGTAAGGGCAAAAGTTTTTTGTATATACTGTTAACAATTTATCAACTCCTTTTGTACAATAGCTTATTTACGGTCTGGAAAGTAATCCTGCTGTATACCTTCTTCAAGGTCTACATCTGGATTGTCCAAAAATTCATAGTTCAAATCAATTTTATAATTGGTTTTCTTTAAATTTACAAAACAATAACTCATCTATTCCTCTATTTGTTTAGAGGCTGAGTCCACTGAACGTATCCTCTTCTACGTCTTGTTTGGTGCCACCAATAATGTAGCTTGAGATTTCCGTTTCTTGTGGTGCTACTTGTACTTCAGCGCCGCTAATCCATTTTTGTGTCCAGGGCAGTGGGCTGGCCTGTGGTACATTAAATGGAGTACGCATACCAATAGCAATCATGCGCTTGTTAGCGATCCATTCAATATACTGACTGAGCAGTTGTGCGTTGAGACCAATCATACTACCGTCTTTGAATAAGAACTCTGCCCAACGTTTTTCCTGCTCAACTGCACTTACAAACATCTGCACACATTCGTCTAGTGTTTCTTCTGCAATCTTTGCAAAGTCCTTGTCCTCTTTGGGTAGTAGTTTTAGTAACTGTTGTGTACTTCCCAAGTGTACATTCTCATCACGAGCAATAAACTTAATAATCTTAGCATTGCCTTCCATCTTCTTAAGTTCTGCAAATGCCCAACTGCATGCAAAACTCACATAGAAGCGAACACCTTCGAGAATGTTTACACTCATCAGTGTAAGCCATAGCTTCTTCTTTAGCTCGTATAAATCTACATTGATCTCTGTTGCAACGTTGCTGAAGTTACCATTTACTTTTGAGGTATCGTGTTCCTTACCGCTTACTACAAGATGCTTACCTACACCCAGTAAATTATACCACCCAGCCATACGCACTAGATCATCATAGTGCTTGGTAATATCATCTGCACAGTCGACAATCTCCTGAATGTCTAACATCTCATCGAACACTTTGCTCGGGTCAGCATATACATTACGAATGATATGTGTGTAACTACGACTATGAATAGTTTCACTGAATGCCCAAGTTTCAATCCAAGTCTCTAGTTCTGGTAAACTCACTAGTGGGAGAAAGGCTAGGTTAGGGCTACGGCCTTGTACACTATCTAACAGGATTTGACGCTTGAGGTTGCTAGTAAAGATATGCTTTTCGTGGTCTGTAAGTTCTTTAAAGTCCTTAGCATCACGTAGGATATCCACCTCCTCAGGTCTCCAAAAGAAACCAAGTTGCTTGTCAGTGAGCTTGTCAAACGCACGATACTTTACGTCATCATAACGCTGTATACCTACATCCCCGTCAAGGAAACTTTTTCTATTCTTATGATCTCTGTTCTCTGTGTCTAATACTGCCATAGTTTTTCCCTAGATTACACAACTCTCGCAATCTTCTTCCTCTACTACATCGGGTAGTTTAATAAGAAGCTGCTCTTTTTCTCCATCATCATCACCTGCACCATCGTAGGTGTTGAAGTAGTATAAC
>Ga0181597_10000625_pt1 | contig 38912 bp, 36 predicted proteins | sample 041ome_5_FD_148647 | JGI IMG/M metagenome (GOLD analysis project Ga0181597, IMG submission 148647) | Coastal salt marsh microbial communities from the Groves Creek Marsh, Skidaway Island, Georgia - 041403US metaG (spades assembly) | ecosystem: Environmental > Aquatic > Marine > Intertidal zone...
TCTGCGGACAGAAATGGTTTCTGGTGGGCCGCGAACGATGACCACGACCTCTGCACCTTTGCTATCATAGCCAAACAGCAGGAGTTCGGCACCGTCAAAGCCAGAGGTGATCTCAATCTGGTGCTTTGAAAGGTCTATGGCGATTTGTGCGGTTGCCGCGCGCGCGAGCAGTGCGGCGGCGACTAAGGCGAGAATGAAGCTAAGGGCTCTCAATGTCCGCCTCCCAAGGCGAGGGAGAATGGATTGCCTGGGGTCGCGACCAGATCAAACGCCAGTTTGCCACAGGTCAACAACACAAGTATCGCCAGCAATACACGGAACTGTTCGCTTGGGAGTTTCGCGCCAAGCCGGATGCCGACCTGCACACCAAGTACGGAACCCACCAGCAGCAGCAATGCCAGCAAAATATCAACAGTTTGGTTCTGCCAAGCTTGTAGGAAAGTAACGTTGGCGACGACGAATAAAATCTGGAAAAGCGATGTGCCCGCGACGACGGACGTTGGCATGCCGATCAAATAGATCATTGCCGGCACCATAATAAAGCCACCGCCGACACCCATGATCGCCGCTAGGACGCCAACCAGCACGCCAACAAAAAGTGGCAGCAATGCGGAGACATAAAGTCTGGATTTATGGAACCGCATCTTGAACGGCAGGCCGTGCACCCAGGTATGCTTATGCAGCTTGCCGCGCCTGGCGACGCCGCGTTTCTGTTTCAGCATCGAACGCATGGATTCTGAGAACATCAGCAGGCCGATAATGCCCAGGAAGACAACATAGCAAAGTGAAATCACCAGATCGATCTGGCCAAGCTTTTGCAGTGCCTTAAATAGGAACACGCCGCCTGTAGAGCCGATCACACCGCCCACGAGCAGCACAGATCCCATTTTGAAATCGACGCTTTTTCGTCGCCAATGGGCAAGCACGCCAGTGATAGAGGTTGCGACCAACTGGTTCGCTTCTGATCCAACAGCGACAGCGGGGGGCACGCCGATGAAAATCAGCAGTGGCGTCATCAAGAATCCGCCGCCGACCCCAAATAAACCAGACAGGACGCCGACGCCCGCACCCATTCCCAGCAGCAGGAATACATTGACTGAAATTTCCGCGATGGGCAGGTAAACGTGCATTCTGGCGCCGTTTTGGAGAGATTTTCGAACAAATGCGTCCGGATTTAAGGTTGGCGCACCATGCGCCGCACACACAAGTGACGCAAGTACTTTACAGCATCTCTGGGTCGAGCGGATGGCTTAATGCGTCATTTTGTATCTCAATAATCCAGATGTCTGGGTCAAACTTGCGCTCGCGGGCAAGCCTCTCATCAGCCGCCGCTTCTGGTACAGGGCTACGGCCTGTTGGGCGGAACCAGACGGGCCGTCCATCCGGGTCGCGGGTCTGACTGTAAATAACGGATTGCCCCGTGCGGTCCATCACCTTGATCATAATGATGCCGGAGCCGGGGTCGCCGCGCTTCAATACCATGGCACCACCACCCTGGGCTTCAGCTGCGCGTATGGCTGCCATTGCGACTGTCCGGGCGGGGAGGCTGTCCTGGGTCATGGGGCGTGTGGTCCAGTCGGCATGAGTTGAGGCATAGAAATCATGCCATGAGGGCTAAGTTGTCGCCCGGGTTTTGCCTGTGGGCAACTCCCCCGTTTACCTCTGACTCCTCACCCGTTAACTTAACGGCAACAGATGGGGAGGGGTCAAATAGGGCCATGTGGCGTCGAGCCGCATTGGCGAGCGCCCAGGGTTTATGCGATTGAGCCGCCTCGCGCGGACCCAATTCGCGTATGTGCCCTGTGATGGAACGCCATCACAGCTTTGGTCGTTGAATATTAATCCATTAGAGATGATGGGCTCAGGCGTTGACTTTTTGCGCCGGAATCTATTTTGTCACAAACTTGTTGGGCGATTCAATGAATACCGAACCTGAACCGGGACGCACCTTAACGGCCATGCAAAAAACACTGCCGACGGTTAACTCCGGCCTCCCATTCCGTTCAGAAGGCTTCCGCACAGTCGTTGAAGCCCTGGATTACGCGGCGGGCGGCAAAACGGGCTTCAATTTCTTTGACGGGCGCGGCGACTTCTCTGAATCGCTGAGCTATGCGGATCTGCGCGAGCGCGCCGTCGATCTGGCAGGCCGCCTTTGCGGCGCTGGCCTCAAAAAAGGCGACCGCCTCGCTGTCATCGCAGAGACCACGCCGGACTTCCTGACATTCTTCTATGGCTGCCAATATGCTGGCCTGATTCCAGTGCCATTGCCGTTCCCGATGCATTTGGGCGGGAAGGATGCTTACATTGGCCAGCTCAAGCGGATGATGCAGAGCGCGCGCGCCGCTGCTGCCGTCGCATCTGAAGACTTGATTGGCTATCTGCGCGAAGCTGCCGAAGGCTTGCAGACCCCGATGGTCGGCACGCCAGACGAATTCTACCGCCTGCCAGCCGGCAAGAACGGCCTGCCCAAAATCACCGAAGACGACATCTGCTACATTCAGTACTCATCAGGCAGCACGCGTTTCCCGCACGGGGTGGCAGCGTCGCATCGCTCAGTTGCAGCGAATGTGCAAGGCATCGTGAACCATGGCGTTAAAGCTGGACCCGGCGATCGCTGCATGTCCTGGCTGCCGCTTTATCATGACATGGGCCTTGTTGGTTGCTGCCTTACGCCTGTGTTCGGTCAGCTTTCAGTCGATTACGTTGCGACGCCGGACTTCGCGCGTCGCCCACTGACATGGCTGAAAGTGCTGTCTGAAAATGGTGGCACGATCTCGTTCAGCCCAACCTTTGGCTATGATATCTGCTTGCGCCGCGCTGGTCGCGCCCGCGCCGATGACTATGATCTGTCTAAATGGCGGGTCGCGGGCATCGGTGGTGAGATGGTGCGCGCCGATATTCTTGAGCGCTTCTCCGAAACATTTGCACCCAGCAAGTTTGACCGCCGTGCCTTTGTCGCCAGCTATGGTTTGGCAGAATCGACGCTCGCAGTATCGTTTGCCCCGCTGAATACGGGCATTGAAGTTGACGCAATCGTAAAGCGCGACTACTCGCTGACGGGACAAGCCAAGCCTGGCAATGATGATGACGGTGAGAACGCTGTGCGCCCGTTTGCGTTCTGCGGCGGCCCGATGCCTGGCCATAAGCTGGCTATCCGTGATGATCACGGTAATGATCTGCCAGATCGCTTGATTGGTCGGGTTTATATCTGGGGCCCAAGTGTCATGAATGGCTACTTCGGCGATCCAGCTGCAACGAAGAATGTGCTCTCCAAAACCGGTTGGCTTGATACCGGCGATATGGGGTACACGGTTGCTGGCAAGCTGGTGATCACGGGTCGTGGCAAAGACTTGATCATCTGCAACGGTCGGAATATCTGGCCGCAAGATATCGAATGGGCTGTCGAAGGTCTGGGCGGCATCAAGCGTGGTGATGCTGCAGCATTCTCTGTCGAAGACAAAGACGGTGCGGAAGGCGTTGTCGTTGTCGTGCAGTGTCGTGCGACGGAAACTGAAGCGCGCAGTCAGCTGATGCGTGAAGTTCGTGCTGCTGCCCGCTTGGTAGCAGGTGTTGATTGCACGGTGGTTTTGGCGCAACCGCGCAGCCTGCCCATGACCTCTTCCGGCAAGCTCAGCCGCACTGCGGCGCGTGAGAACTATCTGGCCGGTCGGTATGACGCACCCGAGGCCGATATGGGCTTGCGCCATGCAGCGTATTCGACCCTGACCGCCGCCGGCGGCGACTAATCGCTGGCGCGCATGTCGGCGCGTTCTGAACCTCACATATCCTCTCCTATAGCGGACGGCGCTGGCCGGTTGCTTGCGCTGACTGGTGCTACTGGCTTTCTGGGCGGGCGCATTGCGGCGCTTGCGGGTGGGGCCGGGTGGCGTGTGCGCACATTGCAGCGCCGCCCTGATGTCGCTTTAGATGGTGTCTGGGAGGTTGTGCCTGGCGATTTGGCCGATGGCAGGGCGCTCGCACGGCTTGTTGATGGCGCAGATGCAGTGGTTCACAATGCAGGTTTGGTCCGCGCGCCATCCCCCGGTGCCTTCATGGCGGCTAATGCGCTTGGTGCCAACGCTGTTGCTCGGGCGGTGTTGGCTGTGGGCGGGCCGCCCTTCGTACTTGTCTCATCCCTTGCAGCCAGTAGACCGAGCGTATCGCCCTATGCGGCGAGCAAGGCCGTCGCAGAGGCTGGTCTGCGCCGTATTTTGGCAAACCATCCGTTCGCGATCCTCCGTCCGCCAGCAATCTACGGCCCGGCAGATGCAGCAACGAAGCCGATGTTTCAGGCAATGGCGAAAGGCTTTGCGCCCATGCCAGGGCCAGTCGATGTCCGCTTAGCCATGATTTATGTGGATGATGCTGCGGCTGCGGTCCTCGCTGCGCTCGGCACTGCTTCACCCTTCCATCCGGTATATGAGGTCGATGATGGGGCCTGTGGATATACCTGGCGTGAAATTCGCAGCGCTGGTGAGGCCGCGGCTGGGCGGCGCCTCCGCCCAATACGATTGCCGATGCCGCTGATCCGCACGATTGGTGAACTCGGTGGCATTGGCGCATGGATGAGCGATACCCTGGGTTTTCAGCCACCATTTTTAACACCTGGCAAGGTCGCAGAAATGCGCGCGGGCGACTGGATCGCGGACCCTGCGCGAAGCCTTCCACAATGGCAGGCGGAAGTTTCGTTAGAGGCGGGTTTCAGGCGAACGCTGGCATGGTATAGAGAGGCTGGATAATCCGCGCGCCGCACCGGGCGCGCCGCTGTTCTAAGTGAGAGTGAACATGGTCGGCACTGCTGCGCATGACGAGTTGATGGGCGAATTGGCCGGGATGCTGGACAAGCTGAATAAGAGCGGCGTCAAGATCACCCGCGCCACAGATTTCAACGCGGACCTGAACGTTGACTCCGTCGCCGTGATGGATTTCGTGCTTGAGGTGGAAGACACCTACGATATTTCAATACCGATTAATCTGTTGAGCGAAGTGACGACGGTCGGCGACTTCGCTGATGTGGTCGCCCGCGCCCGCGCTGATAACTGATCTGAGGACCGGGCATGGATCTATTCGACAAGTTTAAGCCGATTGCGGAAGCCTATGCCGGGCTGCGCGCAATCGGTGCGGACCCGTTCAAGGTCGCGTTTGACCGTATCGTCTCGCCGACAGTGGGAATGATAGGCAATTCGGAAGTCGTGCTGGCTGGCACCAATAATTACCTCGGGCTGACGTTCGATCCGAATGTTATTGCAGCAGCTCAAAAGGGCGCGGCTGAATTTGGCGCTGGCACGACCGGCTCCCGCATCGCGAACGGTACCTACAGCCCACACAAGCTGCTGGAAGAAGAACTAGCGGCGCATTTCGGCCTGGATCAAGCGATTGTCTTCACGACCGGCTATCAGGCCAATCTTGCGGTTGTGGCAGGTCTTGCTGGGCCGCAAGACGTCGTGCTGATCGATGCTGATTGCCACGCCAGCATCTATGACGCTTGCAAGCTTTCCGGTGCGCAAATTGTGCGGTTCGCGCACAATGATCCGGCATCGCTTGATCGCCGCTTATCGCGCCTGGACCGTGATGCCTCGAACAAAATGGTGATCACCGAAGGCCTCTACAGCATGTTCGGTGATGTAGCACCTTTGGCGGAATTCATTGAGGTGAAGAAACGCCACAATGCCTATTTGGTGGTTGATGAGGCACATTCTTTCGGCGTGTTTGGTCCGAACGGCCTTGGCCTCGCGGAAGCTGAGGGCGTGCTAGCGGATTGCGATATCCTGGTCGGCACATTCTCCAAGAGCCTTGCGGGCATTGGTGGATTTGCAGCCTCGAGCCTGCCGCAGTTTGATCTGTTGCGCGTGGCTGCCAGGGCTTACATGTTCACGGCCTCGTCCTCCGCCGCCAGCATTGAGGCGACACGCGCCGCGTTGCGAGAAATCAAAGCGCAGCCAAAGCTTCGGGACCAGATATGGTCCAATGCCAAGCGCCTGCATGCAGGGCTTGCGGGCGCGGGCTTCAAGCTTTGCGCGAGCCCCAGCCCGGTGATCGGCGTTGATATGGGTGATCCGGGCAAAGCGGCGGCGTTCTGGAATGCGCTGCTGGCTGAAGGCGTTTACGTGAACTTGGCGATCCCCCCGGGCACACCGAACAGCACGTCACTTCTGCGCTGCTCTGTGTCCGCTGCGCATACGCCAGATCAGATCGACTTCATCGTGGAACGTTTCACGACGGTCGCAGCCCGCTTTGCGGCTGCAGACGCGGCTGAATAAAAGACGCGCCCCCTAGGCTCCTAACCCTAGAGCGCCGTGCGTGACTTGCGACGCAGCCCGGCGCTCTATCACATTGATTGCGGGCAATTCCCGACTAATCTGATTCAGATTGGTCGGGAATTGCCCTAGCTGCTATTGCGGCTGTCTATTGGCCAGCGATCGTCATGCCGTCAATTCGAACCGTTGGCGCGTTGACGCTGCCACGGCGCACAAGATCGTTCGCAGGCGTGAGTGCCAGGAACATGTCTTTCAGATTGCTGGCGATCGTCAGTTCGTTGACAGGGTGGGTGATCTCCCCATTTTCAATCCAGAACCCGGACGCGCCCCGGCTGTAGTCACCCGTAGCGATATCTGCACCATTACCGATCAGTTCGGTGACGTAGAACCCATTCTCAATTTCGCCAATCATCGCTTTTGGCGTTACGGTGCCCGGCTGCATGTCGAGGTTGGATACGGCTGGGCTTGGTGGTGAGCCAATGCCGCGACTAGCGCGCCCATTGCTTTCAAGCCCAAGCTTGCCTGCACTGCGTAAATCCATCACCCAGGCCTGCAGTATGCCATCCTGAATGAACGCAAACGCGGAAACGGGCAGACCTTCGGCATCAAATGGTCGGGAGGCCATGCCGCGCGGGCGAAGCGGATCGTCTATTATCGTGACACCCGGCTGGAACAATTGTTCGCCCATCTTATCCTTTAGGAATGACACGCCGCGCGCGATGGCGGCACCATTGATGGCACTGGAAAGGTTGCGCAATAGCCCGCCAGCAAGGCGTTGCTCGAACACAACTGGCACAGCTTGGGACTTGACGCGTTTTGCCCCCAAGCGCCGAACAGCCCGCTGGCCAGCCGTGCGGCCAACCAGTTCCGCCGCTGCCAGATCGCTCATATGGGTGGCAGAGGAATAGTCGTAGTCCCGCTCCATCAACCCATCCTGCTCAGCGATGGCGGTGGAGGAGAATCCGGCACTTGTGCGCCCGTAAGCGCCGGTGAACCCGTTGGTGGTGGCCAGCGCAATATCCGTCCGCCCCCAGCTGGCACCGGCACCTTCAGAATTCGTAACGCCAGACACTTCCAGCATGGCCGCCTCAGCAGCTTTCGCCATTTCAGATAATGCCTCAGGCGAAGGCTCGCCGGGGCCGATGAGATCGAGGCCCGGCGGCATGGAGCCATCGGATAACTGATCTGCCTTCGCCAAAAGCACAGATGGATCAGGCGGTGCGGCTTTCGCCATGGCCACGGCGCGCTCGACAAGGGCGGCCAATGTTTTTTCCGACAGATCGCCCGACGCGACAGAGGCCGTGCGGTCACCTACGAACACACGCAGGCCCAAATCCATGCTCTCAGCGCGTTCCAAGCTTTCCCGTTCGCCCATGCGATAGGCCACTTCCAGGCCTCGGCTTTGGGCGACGACGGCGTCTGCCGCGTCTGCGCCGGCACGCGTTGCTTGATCGACAAGGCTCGCCAGGCGGTCGAGCAGGTCTGGGGTCTGGGTCATCAGTGTTCAAACTTTCTCAAAATCATGTACTCGGGACATAGCGCCCTATTCGACGCGCGCCAAGCCGTGCTTGCAGCTTTGGTCACAGGCCATTACCGTTCACACATCTGAATATCACCTCAATCCCACGAAAAGGTTGCTGTCCGCCATGCGCTTTACCGGCTCCGACGATTATGTCGCCACAGATGATCTCATGCTCGCCGTCAATGCGGCGATTACCCTTGAACGCCCGCTGCTGATCAAAGGCGAACCCGGCACTGGTAAAACCGTCCTGGCGTTTGAAGTGGCAAAGGCGCTTGGCCTCGAAATGATCACCTGGCACGTTAAATCCACCACGAAGGCGCAGCACGGCCTGTATGAATATGATGCAGTGTCTCGCTTACGCGACAGTCAACTTGGCGATGATAAAGTTCACGATATCAAGAACTACATCCAAAAGGGTAAGCTCTGGGAAGCGTTCACTGCTGGCGAGCGGGTTGTGCTGCTGATCGACGAAATCGACAAAGCCGACATCGAATTCCCGAACGATTTGCTGCAAGAACTCGACCGGATGGAATTCTTTGTCTATGAGACGGGCGAAACGGTTAAAGCCGATATCCGCCCCATCGTGATCATCACATCGAACAATGAAAAAGAGCTGCCGGACGCATTCCTGCGTCGCTGCTTCTTCCACTACATCCAGTTCCCGGACAAAGACACGATGAAAGAAATCGTCGATGTCCACTTCCCGGAAATTAAAAAGGACCTGCTGACTGCGGCGATGGAAGCCTTCTTTGGCCTGCGGGAAATCCCGGGTGTGAAGAAGAAGCCGTCCACTTCTGAATTGTTGGATTGGCTGAAGCTTCTGGTCGCGGAAGATATTCCGCCGGAAAGCCTCAAGGGCAAAGAAAACTCCAACGCCATCCCACCCCTCTACGGCGCGCTGCTGAAGAACGAGCAGGATGTGCATATGGTCGAACGGCTGGTGTTCATGAGCCGGCGTGAACGGGGATAAAGACTGGTTCCTGCTGCAGGTGCCCCCCTCACCCTGCCCTCTCGCCCCTATAGGGGCGAGGGTTCTAGAAAGTTGGGAGGCGGCCTGCGTGAGGGTCCCCTCGCCCCCAAAGGGGGGAGAGGGAACAGGGTGAGGGGGGCACCTGCGGAAGCAGAGTAATCTCCACCACCAAGACATTGCATTCCGGCCCGGAGGCCATAGACGATGTTCATCGAGTTCTTCTTTAAAGTGAAAGAAGCCAAGATTCCGGTGACGATCCGGGAATTCTTGATGTTGTTGGAGGCGCTGGATAAGCATGTCGCCGGGTTCAGCGTCGATGATTTCTACTACCTGTCCCGCGCAGCGCTGGTGAAGGATGAGAAGTTCTTTGACCGGTATGACCGCGTGTTTGGTCAGTTCTTTAAGGGCATTCAGGACATGACCGAAGGCATGTTCGGTGCCGACATCCCTGAAGACTGGCTTGCCAAGCAGGCGGAATTGCTGCTGTCCGATGCGGATAAAGAGCAGATTGAGGCCATGGGCGGCTGGGACAAAGTGATGGAGGAGCTGAAAAAGCGCCTCGAGGAGCAAAAAGGCGAGCATCACGGCGGTAATAAGTGGATCGGCACGGGTGGCACATCGCCGTTCGGCACCGGCGGCTTCAACCCGGAAGGCGTTTCCATTGGCGGCAAGCAGCGCCGCCAAGGCAAAGCGCTGAAGGTTTGGGAAAAGCGCGAATACAAGAATTATGACGATTCGATCCAGCTTGGTATCCGCAATATCCAAATCGCGCTCCGCCGCTTGCGGGAATTTGCGCGCATGGGCACGGAAGAAGAGTTGGACCTGAAGGAAACCATCGACAAGACGGCGAAGAACGCTGGCATGCTTGATATCATCATGCGGCCTGAACGCACCAACCGCGTTAAAGTGCTGATGTTCTTTGATGTTGGCGGGTCGATGGATGACCATATCCGCGTCTGCGAAGAACTGTTCTCTGCCAGCCGCACAGAATTCAAAAACCTTGAGTTCTACTACTTCCACAACTGCATATATGAGGGCCTGTGGAAGGACAATCGCCGCCGCTTTGATGAGCGCGCACCGACATATGACGTCATCAATAAGTTCCCGCAGGATTACAAAGCGATCTTTGTCGGCGATGCCTTCATGAGCCCCTATGAGGTCACCTATAAAGGCGGATCTGTGGAGCATTGGAACGAGGAGCCGGGCGCACTTTGGCTCTCCCGCATGCTGGACCATTGGCCGGATTCGATCTGGCTGAACCCGCGCCCTGAACAGCGCTGGGACCACACCCCCTCCACCCAGATCATCAAAGAACTCATGACCAACCGCATGTATCCTTTAACGGTTGATGGCCTTGATCGTGGATTGAAAGCGCTCACCCGATGACCTTGCCGACAGCAGATGTTCTCGCCGCCGTAGATGCAGATATCGACGGCTCGCTGGAGCGGCTGTTCGATTGGCTGCGCATCCCGTCCATCTCCACTGACCCCGCCTATAAGGCGGATGTGGAGCGGGCTGCGGATTGGGCCGTCAAAGAACTTTCGGGTCTAGGGTTCACTGGCGGCAAACGGCAAACGCCGGGCCATCCGATGATCGTGATGCACCATCCGGGGCCAAACACAGGTGGTGCAAAGTCCGCGCCCCATATCCTGTATTACGGCCATTATGACGTGCAGCCGCCAGAGCCGTTGGAGCTTTGGGACGCGCCGCCGTTTGAACCGCAATTGATCGATGCCGAACGCGGTAAGCGCATCGTGGCGCGGGGTGCAGTGGACGACAAAGGCCAAGTGATGACGTGGCTTGAAAGCCTCCGCGCCTGGCACAAGGTTAACGGCGCGCCGCCGTGCGAAGTCACTGTCCTGCTTGAAGGCGAAGAGGAAACCGGTAGCCCGAATCTAGAGCCGTTCCTGGAGGCAAACGCCGAAGAACTCTCTCGTCCCGACGTCGCCATTGTATGCGACACGCCCATGTGGAGCTTGGAAAAGCCAGCAATCACCTGGCTGTTGCGCGGCATGTGCTATGTCGAGGTCACGCTTGAAGGCCCCAGCCATGACCTGCATTCAGGCCTGTATGGCGGTGCCGTGCTGAACCCGATCAATGCGCTGACAAGCATCCTGGGCGATCTGCAGGATGACCAGGGCCAGGTCCAAATCCCAGGCTTCTATGATGATGTTGAAGAACCGCCGGAAGCCGTTAAAGCCAATTGGGCCGCCCTTGGTTTCGATGAGGACGCCTTCCTTGCGGGGGTTGGCCTAACGGTTCCCCATGGTGAGGCTGGCCGCACACCTTTGGAGCGGCTCTGGTCCCGCCCGACGGCAGATGTGAACGGCATCTGGGGCGGATATACGGGCGAAGGCTCTAAAACCGTGATTGCGTCCCGCGCGTCCTGCAAACTTTCTTGCCGCTTGGTGCCAAACCAGGACCCACAGAAGATCAAAGCTGGCGTAGAGGCCTTCTTCCGCGCCCGTGCGCCGAAAGACGCCAAGCTGACGTTCCGCTTTTTCGGCGTGAACCCTGGCCTCAAAGTCGCGACGGACACCGCGTATTTCCGTGCGGCGGAGCAAGGCCTGCAGGATGTATTCGGCGTCGAGCCAGCACTGATGGGCTGCGGCGGATCAATACCCGTCGTCGGTTCCATGCAGCGGATTTTAGGCCTCGACAGCCTGCTCGTCGGTTTCGGGCTTGAGGACGACCGGATGCATAGCCCGAACGAAAAGTTCGAACGGGCCTGCCTGCACCAGGGCATCCGCAGCAACGCCGCGATCTTGGCGAGGTTGGCAGAGGGCTAACGCTTCTCGCGAAGAGAGTTAACGCCCTACACCATCGAAAACCCGCCGTTCACGCTGATCGTTTGCCCCGTTACCCACGCGGCTGCGTCTGATGCCAGGAACGCTATCATCGGTGCCACGTCGTCTGGCTTGCCAATGCGGCGGAGCGGGTAGTTGCGGACGATTTTGTCCATATTCTTCGCCAGGAATTCAGCATCCGAATGGGATGTCTGCACGAGCCCGAGTGAGACTGTGTTGACGGTGATGTTGTTCCGTCCAAGCTCCTTCGCCAGTGACTTACCAAGCGCCATTGTCCCAGCGCGGGTGGCAGCGGCCATGGAGATATTGGCCTCGCCAATGCGGGAACTGTCGCCGATCAGGCTGATGATGCGACCGCTGTTCTGTTTTACCATATGGGGTGCGGCGGCGCGGCAGCAGTGGATGGCACCGTAGAGGCAGGTGTCGATCTGTGGTTTCCAATCTTCCGGCCCGGACTCTAGGAATTTCTGTACTTTCACGTATCCGGCATTGTTGACCAGTACGTCGATCCGCCCGAAATCCGCGACAACACTGTCGACCATGGCGGTGACAGCGGCGTAGTCGGCGATGTCTGCGCCATAGGCTTTCGCACTGCCGCCAGCCGCTTCGATGTCCCGGACAACTGCCGCCGCTTCGTCTGCGGATCGGTTGTAGTTCACGGCAACATACGCGCCTTCTGCTGCAAGCTGCAGCGCAATTTCGCGGCCAACGTCCCGCCCGCCGCCGGTTACTAGGGCCGTTTTGCCGGTCAAGTTCAAGTCCATGTCAGGTATCTCCTTCAATCGCCTGGGTCACCAAGCGGTAAATGCGTTCGGGCGTCGCTGGCAGTTGGGATATGTTGATATTCAAATGGGATAGCGCGTCTGTGATGGCGTTGGCGATAGCCGCGGGCGCGCCGATTGTGCCGCCTTCGCCCATGCCCCGATATCCGCCGAGCGTGCCGCGTGCGGCTGTATCCAAGTGCAGCACCTCCAGTTTTGGCACCTCTGCGGCGGAAGGGGCTACGTAATCGACCAGACTGGCAGAAAGCGCTTGGCCATTCTGATCATGCACGACCTCCTCAAAAAGTGCGGCACCTATGCCTTGCACGATGCCGCCATGGACCTGCCCATCCACGATCATCGGGTTGATCAGCCGCCCGCAATCTTCCGCCACTAGGAAGCGTTTCACTGTGACAATGAAAGTCTCCGGGTCGATCTCGACGGCGGCGATGTGGGTGGCGGATGTGGTGGTACCAAATTCTGGATCGTAGAATTTGGTGGCCCGTAGGTCGAGTTCCGCCCGCATATCAAGCGGGAACCGGCCCATTTCGGAATATACGGCCCGGCCAACTTCCGCGAGGCTAAGGGTTTTATTGGTGCCACGCTCGCTGATGATCCCGTCTTCGATGTCGAGATCATCGGCATCCGCTTCCAGCATGAATGCGGCCGCTTCCAGCACCTTGGCACGGACGGCCTGGCCGCTCAGATGCGCAGCTCCGCCCGCCAGCACGGCGCTGCGGCTGGCATAGGTGCCGGTGGAGTGGGTAACAGCGGCACTGTCGCCGTGGATGACCTGCACGCCGTCCACAGGCACGCCCAATTCGTCCGCAACAATCTGCGCCAGGGTCGTTTCCAAGCCTTGGCCGTGGGATGCAACCCCGAACGTCGCGCGGACAGCGCCGGAGGCATCGATCTCCACTGTCGCAGTTTCGGTCCCGGTATTGATTGGCATGCCGGGCGCGGCAGACATGCGGGAGCCAATGCCGGTCAATTCCGCGTAAGATGCGACGCCAACACCAAACCAGCGTCCGGCCTGGCGTGCTGTGTTCCGCTCTGCCTGAAATGCCGGGTAGTCCACGCCCTTGCAGGCAAGCTCCAAGCATTCCGTAAAGCCGGATTGGTCCCATACGATGCCAGAGCCCGTGCGATAGGGAAATTGGTGCGGCTGCACGAGATTCCGGCGCCGCATCTCCACCGGGTCCAGGTCCAAGCGCTTGGCCGCCATGTCGATCAGCCGTTCCAGCACGAATGCGGCGGCGGGGCGGCCAACGCCGCGATAGGGACCAGCCGGTGTTTTATTGGTGGCGACAGCAACGACTTCCGCCTGATAATTCGCAAGCTGGTATGGCCCGGGCAGGAAGCCCGCCACCTGCATTGGTTCCAACGCTGCGGTCCATGGATAGATGGAATACGCTCCGACATCGCCCAGGATTTCGGCCTTCAGCCCAAGCAGGCGTCCGTCTTTGTCGACGGCAAGCTCGGCGTCGATGGTTTCATCGAAAGCTTGGGAGGTGGTTAGCAGGTCCTCAAGCCGGTCGCTGGTCCATTTGACCGGCTGACCAAGCCTGCGGGACAGCAGCGAGACCAGGATTTCTTCGGGATACAGCGAAGCCTTACCGCCAAACCCGCCGCCAACATCCGGAGCGACGACGCGCACACTATGCCCTGGCATTGCCAGAATCTCAGCCAACGCATCGCGGATAACGCCCGGAACCTGGGTCGAGGAATAGAGGGTTAGCGCTTGCTTGCCCTTATTGAAGTCCGCCAGATAGCTGCGGTTTTCAATTGCCAGTGGCGTTTTGCGATGGAAACGGAAACTATCTTTTACGCGCACTGATGCATTGGCGAAGGCTTCGGCTACATCGCCGCGCGCAAACTTGCGGGAAACCAGAATATTGCTGTCGTGATGCTCATGCAGCAGCACATTGCTGGCAGCGGCAATACGAGGATCAACGAGGTCTGGCAGTGGCGCGTAGTCGACCGTGATGAGGCTGGCTGCGTCTTCTGCAATATAGCGGCTCTCCGCCACGACGGCAGCAATGGCTTCGCCGACATACCGCACTTTGCCATCCGCCAGTGCTGTGATCCCAGTGCTTTGATAGCCCTTCATGCGGGATGTGGCGTGCAGCGGCTTGGCTGAGAAATCATCTGCCGTATAGACGCCCAGGACGCCTGGAAGTGCCTCTACAGCGCTCACATCAATGGTCAGGATACGGGCATGGGCATGGTCGCTGCGGACCAAGGCAACATGCAGGGTATGCGCCAATTGAATATCGTCAACGAAGCCGCCAGCGCCGGTCAGCAGGCGGGGGTCTTCCAGCCGTTGCACGCGGGAACCAATGAGTTTAGGGCGCGCATCATCCTGCATTGGGGGCGCTCCCCGTAGCTGCGCCGCCTAAGCGCTCACTCAATGCTTCGCTGACAGCGCGGACGATATGTTCATACCCCGTGCAACGGCAGAGATTGCCGGAAAGCGCTTCCCGGATTTCTGCGTCTGTCAGCGGTGCTGCATCGTTCAGAATTTCATGGGCTGTCGCCAACATGCCGGGGGTGCAAAAGCCGCATTGCAGGGCGTGATGCTTGCGGAATTTCTCTTGGAGCAGGCTGAGCGCGCCAATTTCCCCCATGCCCTCTACCGTCGTCACGTCCCGGCCATCGGCCTGCACCGCAAGGCAAAGGCACGCACGGGCGGAGTTGCCGTCCAGCAAGACAGTACAGGCACCGCATACGCCGTGCTCACACCCAACATGGGTTCCAGTCAGGCCAAGGTCTTCGCGCAGAAAATCTGTCAGCAGGCGCCTGGGTTCGATATCGCGGGCGTAAGTGCTGCCATTGACGGTCAGGGTGATGGGGCGTTTGCGGATCATGGCATGTGCCCCTTGGCCCAGGCTGTATCCAACGCGCGCCCTGCAACAACACCGGCTAGGTGACGGCGGTAATCGGCAGAGGCTTGGAGGTCGCTCATCGGGTTAACCTGTTCTCGTACCTGCCGCACTGCCGAAGCCCGCACGCCCGCATCCCAGGCGCGGCCAAGCAACATTGCCTCAATGGCTGGCAAGCGACGTGGCGTTTCATCGACGCCCATCATGGCAAGTCTAACATCGGCGATCACGCCATGGTGGAGGGTCAGTACCGCACCGGCACCTGCAAGGGCGAAATCGCCAGTCCGCCGTGCGATCTCCTCAAAGCCCCAGCCGAAGCCTGCAGCCAGGTTTGGGAAGGTGACGGCGGTAAGGATTTCGTCCTCGCTCAGATCAGTGGTCAGCGGGGCCAGGAAAAAATCCTCAGCGCGGGCGGTTCGGTCACCTGCTGGGCCAGTGATGTGTATGTCTGCATCCAGCAATACTGCCAGCAAAGGCAGTTCCGCCGCTGGGTCGCCATGGGCCAGGCTGCCGCCGATGGTACCCCGGTTGCGGATCGCCATATGGGCGACATACTGCATGGTATGATTAATGATTGGCAGACGTTCTGCCAATTCTGGTGACCGCATAAGGGCATGGTGGCAGACACCTGCGCCGACAGTTATCCCGCGCCCGCTCGCAGTGATTTGGGCGAGGTCGGGCAGGCGGCTGATATCCACCAACAAGGCTGGATCAAGCAGGCGGAAGTTCAGCATTGGCATCAGGCTTTGTCCGCCCGCAATCAGCTTTGCCTCACCCCTATGGCTGGCCAATAATTGGACGGCCTCTGCGATGGATGCAGGGGCGGCGTAATCAAATGCCGGCGGCTTCAAAGGCTGGCCCGATCAATTAAGTGGAGGAGGCGGGAATCGTAGCGGACGATTGGCCAATGCGGCAAGCACGCCCCCTGGGTTTCTTTTTGAAATCCCGGCATAATATGTGAAGCAAGTTGGCGTTCCGCCTTTCCGATAGAGATCTTCAGGTCCCACCATGAGCAAACGCGCAATGATTGGCTTTGGTATTGTCCTGGGGGCGGCTCTCGTCGCAGGCCTGACCTATAATGACAGAGTGGACCCAGATACCAGCCTCTATGACCTCGCCTGCACGCGGGTGCTGGAAGACAATAAACCGGCACCGGAATGGAGCAGCTCCGAACTTCTGGCGAAAGATGCCTGTGCTGCAGCGAAGCAGGCGGATGGGTCATTTGACCAAGGGCCGGAACTGTTGAAGCTCGCGCGGCCCCATGGCTATACGCATTATTCTGGCTTCATCATCACAGAGCGGACAATCCATACGGTGCTGGCGCAAGGATTCGTCCACGGTGTTACCTGCGCCAATGATTTCTACAAATATGGCACGGCTGAAGACCGCTCCCTTGGCGGCGAGTGGGCACCAGACGAGCGCCGTCGCCGCTGTGTTGAAGCCCATGCCGACGGGTTGACGGAATACCAGGTCCTGGCCGGGCCGAATGAGGATGATTATTTCATCACCGCCATCCGCCACCGGTATAGGCTGTACATTGGCTGGACCTTCATCCGCGCCCTCGATTTTCAGGAAACCGTTGACGCGGACGTTAGCAGCTAGGGCAATTCCCGACCAATCTGAACCAGATTAGTCGGGATAAATTGCCCGCAATCAATGTGATAGAGCGCCTGGCTGCGTGGCCAAGCGACGACGCGCGGCGCTCTAGCCTGCTATGCCCGCTTGGCGACCATGAAGAGGCGGGCGAAGGGGTAGAGTGTCGTCCCGTCTTCCCGGCGCGGATAGGCATCGCGGAGTGCCGCCCCATATTCGACCAAATATTTCGCCGCCATCTTTGGTCCAAGCTCCGTCAGTACTGGCCGCAAGGCGGAACCCTTGACCCATTCCAGCACAGGATCATCGCCGGATAAAACCTGCTGATAGGTCACTTCCCAGATGTCGACGTCACTGGCATGGGGGCGGAGACGGTCATAATAGACAGCGGCTTCATCCACCCATTTGCGAGCAACCGTTTGGCGCAGCGTATCTGTGCCATAGCCTTTGCCGCCATTACCTTCGTTCAGTATTTCCCGCAATAATCGGTGGGAGGCCTGCCCCCAGGAGAGCGGCATTTGCGCCGCGAACACACCGCCTGGGGCAACGCACTGCATGAGGCGCGGGAATAATGTCTCGTGATCGGTCAGCCATTGCAGCGTGGCATTGGTGTAGATCACGTCTGCTGGCTCGCTGGGTTCCCAATTGCTGATATCGGCTTGGCGCCAATCGACCTTGTCGCTGCCCGGCTGTGATTTCGCCTTTTCCAGCATTTCTGCAGAGGCATCGAGGCCGACAACCTGTGCTGCCGGCCAGCGCTCCGTCATAGCCCGGGCAATTTCGCCATTGCCGCAGCCGATGTCCCAGCAGCGGACAGGCGCGTCCAGGTCCACCCGTTGAAAGAGTTCAATGGCCGGGCGGAGGCGATGGCCGCCATAGCGCAAATATTGGCCGGGATCCCACACACCTTCGGGCCGGGTATCGTTCATCTAAATGCGCTCCAGTGACTTCGGCAATGTGATCACAAATTCTGCGCCATCAGGGCCGGACCGGGCAAGTGTGATGTCGCCGCCATGGGCCGTTGCGATTTCTTTTGCGATGGCCAGCCCAAGCCCGCTGCCATCTGCTTTGGACGTGCCGGAGAATGGCTGGAACAGCCGGGGCTCCATGGCACCTGGAATACCGGGGCCGTTATCCGCAATGGAAATGCGGACGCCAGCACCGCCTGTCGTCGTGGCTGCTGCTGTGACGGTTTGCGCACCGGCTTCATAGGCATTTCGCGCCAGGTTTTCGATGGCGCGGGCCAACTGCGCACGATCCACACGCGCATTGAGCCGCTCGGGTGCGAGGTTCTGAAACTGGCGTTTGCCGTTCGCACCACTGCCTGCGAGGGCGGCCTCGCCCGCGTCTTCTATGAGGTCGCGGAGGTCGCATTCGGATTTCTGCAGCTTGGCCTCACCTGTCCGAGCATACCGCACGACGTCCCGGCAAAGAGCGACCGCACGGTCGATAGCACGCAGCATGGTCGGGGCGACACGGCGGACTTCCGGATCGTCGCTATCCTCAATCCGCTCAGACACGAGCTGTGCCGTCGATAGGATGTTGCGGAGGTCATGATTGATCTTAGCGACAGCCTCACCCAGTGCAGCAAGCCGTGTTTTCTGGGCAAGGGCTTGGCGGAGATCCCGCTGCATTTCAGCGAATTCCCGCTCTGCAACGCCGATTTCATCCCGTCTCCGGGTTGGCTGAACGCCACGGTCCGCGTCTTCAGGCAGCGCGCGGAAGTCTGTCATCGCTTCGGTCAACCGGCCGAGTGGGCGGACCATCAGCCATTGCAGACTGAAGTAAACCAAGCACGCTGTGATCAGGGAGATGATGATGGACAGCTCAAGAATACGCCTTGAGTAGTCGATCAAAGACGCCCGCATCGGCGCTTCGGCCATAATGATGCTGACCAGGACAGACGGATCAGACGGCGAGCGGCCAGTAATGCGGATGATGGCATTGTTATCGCGCCGAATCGTCTCAAACGCTTCTAGGATCATGATCATTGGCGTTTCACGGTCCAGGTTGAACACGTGATCAACGGCGGGCGGTGTTTCTTTGCCAAGCATTCGGGTCATCAATGGGCCAAGATGAAGATCGATCCCAAAAGCCCCAACGTGCCGGAGCAACTGCGCTTCAAGCGCAGGGCTTACCTGGCCAGAGGGCGTGGCTTCCAATGCCAGGCCGGCCAAATGCGCATCGGCCAAGCGTTCTTGAAGATACATGGCACGGTAACGGCCAGCAGAGGGCGCAAAGATCAGCACTTCCGCCAGCATGACGAAGAAAATCGTCAGCACGAGCAGCCGAGCCGAAAGGCTGGCAAAAAGTTTCCGAATGCGCCAGACGGCGGCCATGGTGCGTTCCGTTATTGTTTAGCGGTCTTATCCAGGCGCTTGCCAGTGACCTTCTTATAGAGAATCGGCGCGAGCGATAGGATCGCTAATAGCACGAGTGGCAGGATGACCTTCCATTCAAAAATCACATCCAGGTTGGGCGTGCCGCCTTTAGCGAATACAGCGCCAAGTCCAGCGCCGACGCTGGCATACACAAATGTGCCGGGAATGATCCCAAGCGCCGTTGCCGCAACGAATGATTTCAAAGACGCGCCAGCCAAGGCCGGAGCGACATTCACCACGAAAAACGGAAACACTGGCGCTAAGCGGAGGGCGAGAATGTAGGAAAACGCGTTTTCCTCAAAGCCTTTCCGCATTTTCCCAAGCGCTTCACCAACCTTGTCCCGGAAGAAGTCAGCAAAGGCATTGCGGGCGGCAAGGAACAGGATGGTGGCACCGATTGTAGCGCCAATGACCGTCATGCTGCCGCCGATCAGTGTGCCAAAAACAAATCCGCCTGCTAGCGTCAACACCGTCCCAATGGGTAGGGATGCGGCAGTGGATATGATGTAAACGAGGATGTAAGCCGCACCCGCTTTGAAGGGGTTCGCGGCAGTCCAATCAGCCAGGGCAGTGCGATTCTCTGCCAGCGCATCGAGGCTGATGTATTTTCCGCCACCTGCTGCGAAGAATGCAATGAATGCGGCAGCTAATACGGCGAGCGGTAAATAGCGTTTCCAAGCGGGCGCTTTGTCGGCTGTGTCTGCGGCGTCATTCACGGGCGTAAGTCGCAAGTATAGGGCATAAGACTGGGGGTCCGTTGGCTGTGTCACTCTGTTATGGAGCAGCAATCTAATGCCGCCTATTCAGGATTCCGTGAATGGCGATGGCGTGGAGAGGCAAGGTGCCGCATTTTACACCGCTGTCATTGACGTTCGCCGCTGAAATCGACTATACACCGCCTTCCGCATTTACCGGCAGCGGGCCCGGCGCGTTTACGCATGCGCCTTCGTTGGGTTGCCGCCGTTGTAGGCTGTATGCAGATGCAGTCGTGATAGTTTGGAGTTCGATGCTATGAAACGCACCTATCAGCCGAGCGTGATCGTTCGCAAGCGCCGCCATGGTTTCCGCTCACGGATGGCCACTGTTGGTGGTCGCCGCGTGTTGAGCAACCGTCGCGCCAAGGGCCGTAAGCGCGTTTCCGCTTAGGTCTTTCTACAGCAGCGTTGAAGCGCAGGCGGCTGTGATGGATGAGAATGCATCCACCCCAACGCTGCTGCGCCTGAAAGAACGCAAGGATTTTCTGGCCGCCGCCAAAGGGCGGAAGGCCGGGTCGGGCACGCTCTCCCTGCAGGGACGTCGGCGGCGAAGCTACGAATCCGACAAAGCCGACCCAAGCGCAATCCGTATCGGCTTCACCTGTTCAAAACGTGTTGGCAATGCCGTCGCCCGCAATCGCGCGCGGCGCCGCTTGAAAGCTGCCGCTGCGGAAATCGCTCCAGCGCTGGCTGCAACGGGCTGTGATTACGTTCTGATTGGTCGCCCCCAGACAATTGATTGCCCGTTTGACACGCTTCAGGCGGATATGCGCCGGGCGTTTCAACAGGTCACGGCGAAATTGCAGGACAAGCGTTAATGCGCCGGGTACTCATCCAGATGCTATCCGCACCGGTGCATGTGTATCGCTATTGCATATCGCCCTTCACACCGATGGCCTGCCGCTTCAATCCCACCTGTTCCGCCTATGCGCTACAGGCGTTGAAGGTGCATGGGCCGCTGAAGGGTGGGTGGCTGGCCGTTCGCAGGCTTGTTCGGTGCCACCCTTGGGGCGGCAGCGGTGATGACCCGGTTCCGGCCTCAACCCGTCATCCGACCGCACCGCTCACAAAGAAATGCGGGCATTCCGGCCCATAAGCGACCATATGCGCAAGTATTGGGGTGGAGACTGGATGATTTCCGGGCTAGAACCCTTCAACAGATTTAAGCAGGGCGTATCTCGCCCCTTCCCAAATAGACGGTTTAGGACTTCGCGCGATGGAGCAACGCAATCTTTTTATAGCGATGGCGGCGTCGCTTGTGATTTTGCTCGGCTGGAATGTTATGTTTCCGCCGCCGAAACCAGCACCCAAGCCAACAGCAGCCATCACGGCTGATGGAACGCCTGCGGCACCCGCAAGCGACGCAACTATTCCCGGCCCACCCAGAGAAGCGACCGGACCAAGTGCGATCACCGCCGATGGCGGACAAGCCCGCGGCCTGACCCGGACAGCAGCGCTGAACCAAAGTGCCCGCGTGACGATTTCAACGCCGCGCCTCGCCGGTTCTATCTCGCTTACGGGTGCTAGCCTGGATGATCTGACGCTTTCCACCTACAAGCAGACCTTGGCTGAAGACAGCCCGCCAATCACGCTGCTGTCCCCATCCGGCGGGCCAGACGCCTATTTTGCCCGTTTCGGTTGGTCCGCAACTGCCGGCAAAGAAGCCAGCGTGCCGACCAGTAAAACCGAATGGCGCTCGAACGATCGAACGCTGACGGAAAATGGCTCCGTCGTCATGACCTGGGAAAGCCCGGACGGCATGCTCTATGAGCGCACGATCGCGCTTGACGACGGCTATATGTTCACTGTCACGGATGTTGTGAAGAACAATAGCGCTGACGCCACAACGCTCTATCCGTACAGCTTGGTTTCCCGTGCTGGCGAGCCCGAGACATCTGGTCTTTATGTGCTGCATGAAGGGCCGATTGGGGTCCTCAATGATACCCTCGAAGAACTCTCATACGACGATCTGTTTGACGACGGTAAGTCTGAAATCATCACCCATGAGACGACTGGCGGGTGGATCGGCATTACGGACAAATATTGGCTGGCAGCACTTGTGCCACCATTCGATCAGCCGGTGAAAGCGCGCTTCCTGCACACAAATGCAGGCGGCGTTAGTCGCTATCAGACCGATTATCTAGGTGGTGCAGTGTCAATTGCGCCGGGTGCTTCCCATGAAGTTACGCACCGGTTCTTCGGTGGTGCCAAAGAAGTTGGCCTACTGGATCGCTACGAAGAAAATTTGAACATTCCGCTGTTCGATAAAGCGATTGATTTTGGCTGGTTCTATTACCTGACCAAGCCGTTCTTCTATGCGCTGGAATGGTTCTATCATCTGCTTGGCAACTTCGGCCTTGCGATCATGGCGTTGACGGTTTGCGTGAAGATCGTGTTCTTCCCGCTCGCCAATAAGTCCTACAAGTCCATGGCGGCGATGAAGGGCCTGCAGCCTGAAATGCTGAAACTGCGTGAGCGTTATGGCGATGACCGTCAGAAGCTCAATCAGGAAATGATGGCGCTTTATAAGAAAGAAAAGGTCAATCCTGCATCCGGCTGTTTGCCGATTATCGTGCAGATTCCGGTGTTCTTCTCGCTCTACAAAGTTCTGATCGTGGCGATTGAAATGCGCCATGCGCCATTCTTTGGCTGGATTCAGGATTTGTCGGCACCAGACCCAACCAACATCTTCAACGTGTTCGGGTTGCTCCCATTCACGCCGCCAAGCTTTATGCATATTGGTGCTTGGGCGGTTATGATGGGCATCACGATGTTCCTGCAGCAAAAGCTGAACCCGCAGCCGACGGATCCGATGCAGGCACGGATATTCATGCTCATGCCGCTGATTTTCACGGTGCTGTTGTCCGGTTTCGCAGCGGGCTTGGTCATTTACTGGACCTGGAACAACCTGCTTTCAATCTGCCAGCAGGCGATTATCATGACGCGCGCTGGTGTGCCATTGGGCGGCGGGACGAAAAACAAGCCCGCAGCAGGTAAAGCGTAGAGCTTGGCTGATGCCAGAGATAGACAGCCCTAGTTTCGACGATCCCGATACGCCGGAACGGCTGGAAGAGGGGCGCTTGCTGTTCACCAAGGAATGCGAATTCCTTTGGGAAGCCAAGGCGCTCGACAACCTGCCGCCGCTGGGGTTGCCGGAAGTGGCGTTTGCTGGCCGTTCCAATGTCGGCAAATCTAGTTTGGTGAATGCATTGACCGGCCAGAAGGCGCTCGCGCGCTCTTCGAACACGCCAGGGCGCACCCAGTCATTGGTGTTCTTTGAGCTAGGCCAGCGCTTGCGATTGGTTGATCTGCCGGGCTATGGCTATGCTAAAGTTTCCCGCACCAAAGTGGCGGATTGGACAGAACTGACACGGGATTTTCTGCGTGGCCGTTCAACCCTCGCACGGCTTTATTTGTTGGTTGATGCGCGACATGGTTTCAAACCCAGTGATCATGAAATGATGGATATGCTGGATGAATCCGCGCTGTCCTATCAGATCATTCTGACCAAAGCCGACAAGCTGAAACCAAACCAGCAATCAACAATGTTGGCAGCGACGGAAGCGGTGGCCAGAAAGCGCCGCGCCGCGCATCCAGAAGTTTTGCTGACCAGCGCTGGCAAGAACATTGGCATCGCCGCATTGCGTTCGCGTATGGCGGCCCTGGCTGTATAGTCTCCCCCTGAATTGACCAGAATACGAGAAGCGTAATGAGCGATATTTCTGCGGATAGAATGGCCCGTGTCGACATGCTGTCGGAGGCGTTGCCGTTTATGCGCCGTTACGCTGGCGAAACCATCGTCATCAAGTATGGCGGCCATGCGATGGGTGATCAGGACTTAGCGGACAACTTCGCGCGGGATATTGTGCTGCTGAAACAGATCGGCGCCTTCCCCATCGTTGTTCACGGTGGTGGCCCGCAGATCGGCGATATGCTGAAGCGGCTGCAGATCAAAAGCGATTTTGTCGACGGTCTGCGCGTCACTGGTGCCGATACAGTGGAAGTCGTGGAAATGGTGCTGTCTGGCGGCATCAATAAGGGCATTGTCGCCGCGATCAATCGTGCTGGTGGCCGCGCGATTGGTCTTTCTGGCAAAGATGCGAACCTGATCCGCGCCAGCAAGCTTGGCCACAAAACCCGTGATAGCGACAGCAATATCGAAAAGATCATTGACCTGGGCTTTGTTGGAAAGCCTGAAGAAGTGAACGGCCAAGTGCTGGCGGAACTGGCGCGCACAGGTGTGACGCCTGTGATCGCACCGGTTGGCTTCGATGCCGCTGGCAATACCTACAATATCAATGCTGATACGGCGGCAGGTGCTGTTGCATCTGCCGTGAAGGCCAAGCGGCTGTTGATGCTGACCGATGTCGCCGGAGTCTTGGATGCCAAGGGCAAGCGGATTGAGGATATTGCGGCAGATACGGCCCGACGCATGATCAATGAAGGCGTTATCAAGGGTGGCATGATCCCCAAGATCGAAACCTGCCTGGAAGCTGTGGCTGAAGGCGTTGAAGCTGCTGTTATCCTGGACGGGCGTGTTCCCCACGCCATCCTGCTCGAAATCTTCACAGAGCGCGGCGATGGAACCTTGATCCGCCCAGGTTGAGGCGCTAATCGCTTTCGAGAACAGAATCCCAATAGAGATAGTCCCGCCAGCTCTCGTGCAGGAAGTTTGGTGGGAAGGCTTGGCCGCGCGCTTGTAGCTCGTACACTGTTGGCTCCGTAGGTGTGTGACGAAGCGGCATGTGGGCTTCTTTTGGCGTGAGGTTGGCTTTTGCCAGATTGCAGGCACCGCAAGCGGTCGCGACATTGGCCCAGTCCGTGCGGCCGCCACGGGAGCGGGGGATAACGTGGTCGAACGTTAGCTCAGACGTCACGGCCTTCACGCCGCAATAGGAGCAGCAGAATTGATCCCGCAAAAACACATTAAAGCGGGTGAAGGCTGGCCGTTTCGCCGGAGCGATATATTCTTTAAGGGAGATAACGCTTGGCGCGTGCATTTCGAAAGTAGGGGAGCGGACTGGCGCATCGTCATATTCAGCCAGCACATTGACCTTTTCCAGAAAGACAGCCTTAACAGCATCGCGCCAGGACCAAAGCGACAATGGAAAGTAACTCAGCGGCCTGAAATCGGCGTTCAGGACCAAAGCAGCACGATTATCAAGCATGGTAGTCAGAGCCCTCCGTCGTGGTGGGATGAAACAAAGCCTCTCGTAAGCTACATATTGGGCCATAAACAGTGATTGTGACAAGATGAAGACAATGACCGCCCCAGAAAAATCGGCAGAAGCTGGGGATGAAGCAGAAACGAAAGATAAGCCACGGCTAAGTGTTGTCCGTCTGCTGATGCCCTACCTTTGGCCCAAAGACCGGCCAAGCTTCAAGCTGCGCATCATTCTGGCCACGATTTGCCTCGTGCTGGCGAAAGTGTCGAACGTCTACGCCCCGCTGTTCTTCAAAGATGCGATTGATGCGTTGGAGAACAAGCCGGAACTCGCGATTGCTGCACCCTTGGGCATTATCTTCGCGTATGGGCTCGTGCGGATTGGTGCGACGCTGTTTGGAGAAATTCGCGAAGCGTTGTTTGCCGCTGTCGCCCAAGGTGCAATTCGTGGCGTTGGGCTGGACGTATTCCGCCACCTCCATAACCTCTCATTGCGCTTTCATCTAGAACGCCGCACAGGTGGGCTAAGCCGGGCGATTGAGCGCGGCGTGAAGGCAATTGAGACGCTGCTGCGGTTCGCTGTATTCAGCGTGTTGCCGACGGTTTTCGAAATCATCGTCGTATTGGCGATCCTTTGGAACATGCTGGATTGGCGGTTCGCAGCCGTCACCGCCGCCACAATCGTCATCTACGTGACGTTCACAAAATACGTCACCACTTGGCGTCTTGGCATTCGGCGGACGATGAATGAAGAAGACAGTCGCGCCCATTCCAAAGCTGTCGATAGCCTGCTGAACTTCGAAACAGTCAAATATTTCAACGCCGAAAAACATGAAGCTGAGCGCTTCGACCAGGCGCTCGGCGCATACGAAAAAGCTGCTGTAAAAAGCTCGCTTTCACTGTCTGCGTTGAATGTGGGCCAGGCTGCGATCATCTCAATCGGTCTGGTTGCGGTAATGATGATGGCAGCGGTCGGCATTCAGAAAGGCACGATGACGCTGGGCGAATTCGTGATGGTGAACGCCTATCTGATCCAGCTTTATCAACCGCTCAATATGTTCGGCTTTGTGTATCGTGAGATCATGCAAGCGCTGATCGATATGGAGAAAATGTTTGGCCTGCTTGATGTGAAGCCGGAAGTGCCGGACAAGCCAAACGCGCCACAGCTGACAGTGGCGGAAGGGGCGATCGCGTTTGAGGATGTGCATTTCGCCTATGATCCTCGCCGGCCTATTTTGCAGGGCGTTTCGTTTCAGGTTCCGGCCGGTAAAACGGTTGCGGTGGTTGGCCCGTCCGGTGCGGGCAAGTCCACCATTGGGCGGCTGCTATATCGGTTCTACGACGTGCAAAAGGGCCGAATCACGATTGATGGCCAAGACCTGCGGGATGTTGATCAAACCAGCGTGCGCGCCGCCATTGGCACGGTGCCGCAGGATACGGTGCTGTTCAACGATTCCATCCTCTACAACGTGCTCTATGGTCGCCAGGACGCATCGCCGGAGGAGGCCAAGGAGGCGGCCCGTCTCGCGCGCATTGCGGACTTTGTTGAAGGCCTGCCAGATGGATGGGACGCGGAAGTGGGTGAGCGCGGACTGAAGCTTTCCGGTGGTGAAAAGCAACGTGTTGCCATCGCTCGTACGATCCTCAAGAACCCGCCAATCCTAATCCTAGATGAAGCGACATCCGCATTGGATACCGCGACGGAGCGGGAAATTCAGACCAATCTGGAAGAACTTGCTGAAGGGCGTACGGCCATCGTCATCGCCCATAGGCTTTCAACGGTGGTCAATGCTGATGAAATCCTGGTCTTCCAGGGCGGCAAGATTGTGGAGCGCGGGACGCACCGGGTACTCATGGCAGCAAACGGTGTCTACGCCGAAATGTGGGAACGCCAGCAGGAAGACCGCGAGGAAATCGAAGCCGTTCCTGCTTGAGGTTCGACAGCGCAGTATCGTCGCGATACGCTTTTCCTTGGGGACAAGCGAAAGGCGGGTTGCGGGATGAGCGATAAGGCGGCGGGAGCAGAGATCAGCGAGATCGCGATTGTTGATATGGGTCCATTGTCGGATGGTGATGCTGCTGGCCAGCAGGCTGTAGCGGCGGCGCTGCGCCATGCGCTTGAAACGGCAGGATTTCTAATTCTGACCAATCATGGCATCCCCCAAGACCTGATTAAGCGCACATTCGCTGAAGCAGAACGTTTCCACAATCAGCCAATGGAGGCCAAACATGCCCTGCTGATGAATGAGCATAGCAACGGCTATATGGCGATGAACCGTTATAACGTCCGCACATCCCGCGTTAGCGAGTCGAGCGCCAAGCCGGATAGGAACGAGGCGTTTTTCTTGAAGCGGGAACGGTCGCCGGATGATCCGCTGGTGAAGGCTGGCAGGCGCTTTGCCGGGCCGAATGAGTGGCCGGACAATCTGCCTGGGTTCAAAGAAACCGTGCTGGAATACACGGGCGCGGTAGAGGCGATGACGCAACGCCTACTGCCCGCGCTCGCTGTATCGCTTGATCTGCCGAAGGATGGTTTCAGCGATGCCTTCGCGGAATGCATGTTCACCTTCCGCCTTTCCCACTACCCTCCAGTTCCAGCGCACGAGGCTGGGCAATACGGGATCGCACCGCATACAGACGCCAGCTTCATGACCTTCCTGCCGCAATCTGGCGTTCCCGGCCTGCAAATCCGCGTGGGGGAGGATAAGTGGCTGGATGTACCTTACGTGCCGAACTCTTTCGTTGTGAATGCAGGCGACACGCTGCAGCGCTGGACGAATGGGCGCTATAAATCCACGCCGCACCGTGCCTTGCCGCCCATTGGCGAGCGCCGCTACGCCATTCCTTATTTTTTGGCACCGCATCTGGACACAGTCATCGATTGCCTGCCGTCCTGCCAAAGCCCCGAAAACCCCCCACAATACCCGCCGATCGCCTACAGCGACTGGCTCGCCTGGTGGTATGACCGCAATTACAACACGGACGATCAGGCAGATCTGGCGAAAGATCATGCGGCTCTGCAGACCAATGCCTGAAAGCGCGCACCCCCAAGCCGTGACCGTTGAATCGGCGGACGGACGTATCGTTGTGATGGATTCAATGACCTATGTGGATGGGCGGAACGGCCCGGGCGATGTCCTGATCGCCGCCTCATATTTCGGCTCAATGCCGGTATGCCATTGGGTGCTACCGGTCCGTCCCAAAGGCGTGATCGCGCAGGAAGCGGGTGGCGGCAAGAACATGGCTGGCGTTAGCGGTCTATGGGCGCTTGACGGACACGGCATTCCGGGTGCGGCGACCACGACGGCCTCCTGCCGGATTTCGGATGGTGCGGATATGTACGTGAACGGCATCATTGCCCAAGTGAACGCCAGCGCTGAACGCCTCAATATAAAGCCAGGGATGGGCGCGGGTGCGGCAGCTGAATTAATGTTGCACGCCGCCAGATTAGAGGCCGAGCCCGGAGGGTCTTATGACGTGGTTTATGAAGGTGCCCACGGGCGGATCATGGCACTCGGCTCCACATCGTTCATCTCTAACGCATATGCGGGTGATGTGATCTGCGCTGGATCAGCCTTCAGCGAACCTTCAGCCGCTTATGCGGCACCTTATGCGATTCGTGGTCTGATCTGTAATGACGCTGGGCGCTGCAAGGATGATTCTGGCATTGCAGGTCTGGCAGTTATGGAGGCCAAATCCATTCCTGCCGCTGCTGTCTCTGCCACTAGCGCAGAAATTGGCGACGGTCTCAGCACGTATCGGGACGGCGCGATCTCCGCTCTCAACGCGTCCGCCCGCGCTCTTGGCGTCACCGAAGGCATGGCCGCAAAACAGGCGTCGCTGCTGATGCTAAGTGCCGGGTGAGCGGCGGATTACTCCGCCTTCCCCCACCCGCCAGCGCCGGGCGATTCGACCAGCGCCATGGACCCGTCCGGAACCAGTCGGTCGCCGGTTTTACCGGGCAATGGCGTTTCATCGCCATTGGCACCGATAAAGCCGAACCGGCCTTTGCCGCCGTCTCCACCGCCTTGTAGGCCCCAGGGCGCATGGCGGAAGCGTTCGCCGACGCCGTTGAAGGTGCAAGCGTGATCTACGGGTTTCACGACCCTACGAATGCCGCGCCCGCCTGGATGCTTGCCTGCACCCCCTGAATTCGGCACGAGACCGTATTCCAGCACCATCAACGGATATTCCATTTCGATGGCTTCAACGGGCAAGTTGGATGTATTGGTAATGCCGGTTTGAACGCCATCCTTGCCGGGCTTGGTGGGCCTGCCACCCGCACCGCCGCCAATGGTCTCCAGATACACATATGCCTCACCATTGCGGGGATCGATCCCAGAGAAAACGGCCATTGTATTGGCGCCGTTAGGGGCGGCGGGCACTCTGTCTGGCAGTGCCGGGGCCAGGGCTCCCATGACAACATCGATGACCCGTTGGCAGGTATGGGCCCGTCCAGCGACAGGGGCTGGGAACACGGCGTTGCATACAGTTGCTTCGGGGGCAGTGATAGGCGCGCAGTCAATAACAGCCTGGGTGTTCGGCGCTTCCGGGTCCAGCAGCGCTTTGATCGCGTAGATCACGGCGGCCTGTGTGGCGTTCAGTGTCATGTTGACGTTGCCCGGCACTTGCGGGCTGGAGCCGGCAAAGTCGAAGCTAAGCTTGCCGCCCTTCGCCACAATCGTCACTTCAAAAACGATGTCGAACGTCTCAACGCCGTCATCATCCATCATGTCGCGGAAGTTATAGGTCCCGTCTGGCACCTGCTTTAGCGCGTCGGCGATGCGGGCGGCGGAGCGGTCCAGCAATTGGCGGAACCCGGCGCGCATCGTTTTCGCACCGTAGCGCGCGCCCAATTCCTGCATGCGGCGAACGCCAAGCTTGGCAGCGGCGATCTGGGCGTAGTAGTCGCCCCGGCGTTCTGTTGGCGCGCGGGCGTTCAGCAGGAAGATGTCCAGGATTTCCTGGTTGATTTCATCCTTAGTTCCAATACGCGTGACGGGAATACGCAGGCCTTCCTGGAAAATCTCCGTCATCCCGCCAGACATACTACCAGCGGCCATGCCGCCAATATCAGCATGGTGCGCGATGTTGCAGACGAAGCCGACCAGGAGCCCATCAACGAATACGGGTGCTGCGAAATTCACATCCGGCAAGTGCGTGCCGCCCGCGGTATGCGGATCATTGGCGACAAATAGGTCGCCTGCGTGAATATCATCGCCGTATTTTTCGATCACACAGCGCATCAGGCCGCTCATGGAAGCGACATGAATTGGCAGGCTCATATCCGCCTGGGCGATCAGGTCACCGTCGGCATTCATGATCGCGGTTGAGTGGTCGTGACGTTCTTTAATATTCGTGGAATAGCTCGCCTTCATCAGCGCGACGAAGCTTTCGTCATTAATGGATTTGAGCGCATTGGTGAGGATTTCGAGGCCGATAGCGTCAAGTTCAGCCATAATTATGCCCCCTTCAGAGCGATGAGCATTGAGCCGTCTGGGCGGACATCTACTATGTCTCCCGGATGCACCGGCGTCGTTGCGTCTAATTGGTCGATGATGGCGGGGCCGGTGAACGTCATGCCCGGTGCCAGGGTTTCCCGGCGATAAATCGGCGTTTCCATCGAATCCTTGCCATCAAACCATACCGGGCGATGGCCGGTTGGTTCCGGCATAGGCTGGGCCTTGCCCGGTTCTGGCATGTCCTCGGCATCGTAAAGCCGCCCACGGGCTGTCATGCGGAAGTTGACGATTTCAATCGCCGCCCCCGGGTCATGGAAGCCGTAAGCGCGGTCATGGGCAGCGAAGAATGCGTTCGCCAGCGCTGTGGTATCCGGCATGTCAGTGCCAGATAGGCTGGGCGCAGAGGCGACGGGAACGATCAGCTCAAAGTTCTGGCCGACATAGCGAAGATCCAGCGCCAATTCCATGGTGCGGGTTGCATCGGGCAGGTTTTCAGCATCGAACCATTCTGCAGCGCGGGTGGCGAGGCTCGTCACCGTATTCGCCGCAACGCTCATCTGATCCGCATGGAGGGGTAGGCGGAGGCTGGCGACGAAATCTTCCTTCTGATCTGACACCAGCAGGCCTTCCGCGCACACAATGCCGGGGGAGGGCGGTACGAGCACTTCGCCCATGCCAAGTTCTGCGGCGACTTCACGGGCATGCAACGCGCCAGCGCCGCCAAAGGCCATCAGCACGAATTCGCGCGGGTCACGGCCCCGTTCAACGGACATGCGCCTGACAGACCGCGTCATGTTGGCGACAGCGATAGCAAGCACGCCGAGAGCAGCTTCCTGCAAGGACACGCCGACTTTTTCTGCGACGGGCTTCAATGATGCTTCAGCAACAACCGGGTCCAGCGGCATTGCGCCATCGAGTAAGCCCGTTGGCGACAGGCGGCCAAGCACTAGGTTTGCGTCTGTCACAGTCGGCTCCGTGCCGCCCTGGCCATAACAGGCTGGCCCAGGCACCGCACCTGCGCTGATGGGGCCGACTTTCAGCAGGCCATCGCGGTCAAACCAGGCGATAGACCCGCCACCGGCACCAACGGTATCGATATCGACCATGGCGAGGCGAATGGGGAACCCAGCGACATCGCGCTGAAACGCAATCTCCGTTCGGCCATCTTCAATCAAGGCCACGTCAGCGCTGGTGCCGCCCATATCAAGGGTCACAACGTTTGGACGCCCGGCACGAAGGGCGATATGCGCGGCACCTACAGCACCTGCCGCAGGCCCGGATAAGGCCGTCCGCACGGGGAATGACGCGGTCCGCTCGGCAGACATTAGCCCGCCAGAGGATTGGTTCACGCCAAGCGCCGCCCCTTTGACGGCATCGTCCAATCCAGCCGCCAGCCGCTCCACATAGCCTGCCATGAGCGGCTGTAGGTAAGCGTTGATTGCAGTTGTTTGAAAGCGCTCGTATTCCCGGAATTCCGGCTGAACGTCGGAACTCAACGAAACGCGCAAATTAGGCGCAATCGCTTTGATTGCGTTGGCGAGTTGTTGTTCATGCGCCGGATTGCGGTAGGCGAAGAGGAAGCAGATCGCGACCGCATCAGCGCCACTATCGACAATTTCACGGGCGGCACGAGCGGCCTCGGCGTCGGTCACCGGCAGCACGGCCTCGCCCCGCCAATCCAGGCGCTCAGCGACTTCGAAGCGCATCGCTTCAGCGGCTAATGGCTCCGGCTTATCCAGGTTGAGGTCATACATATGTGGTCGCACTTGGCGACCGATTTCCAGCAGATCCCGGAATCCTCTGGTGGCGACGGCGGCGATGCTGGCACCTTTCCGCTGGATCAACGCATTGGTTGCGACCGTCGTGCCGTGGGCGATGCGCGCGGCTTCAGCCAGCGGCACATCATGGGCTGCGGCCATTTCAGCCAAGCCAGAAAGGATCGCTTCTCCAGGGTCTGCCGGGGTGGAGGGCCGCTTGAACACGACCTCCCGGCCTGAGGCGCCGTCGCGGGCATGGAAATCTGTGAAAGTGCCGCCGACATCGACGCCAATCGTCCAACTCATATGTGCAACTCAAGCCTTCCTGCGTAATAAACTGAACGCGGCAAACAGCACCGCGATAATCGCGATTCCGGCGGCGATATTTCTTTGGTTCATAATGCTGGCCGTTTCGCTTGCCTGCAATGTCTGGGTGGCTGCGGCCTGGGCGCGCTCGGCCTGGAGTGCAGCGATAGCATCAGCTTCAGCGGCTTTAACGGCGGCGGTCGCTTCTGCTGTGACGCGTTTCGTTGCGGCTTCCGCGATGTCCAGGTCTTCTTGCAGGCTGGTGCGCTCGTTATAGGCCGATGCCAGATTAGCCTCCATTCCAGACAACTGCTCTTCCAACTGTTGAATCCGATCGGCACTGGCGGAGGTTTCAGCAAGTTCTGCTGCTGCCGCACGTTCTGCCCCGACGGCGGAGGCCAAGGCCGCGCGCGCGCGCTGAAGATCGCCCTCCAGTGCTGCTGAAGCCTGCGTTTGGCCAGCAAGAGCCTGGGCGGTTTCGGACTGTTTGGCTTCAAGGTCTGCAACTTGCCCCTGCAGGTCGTTCACTTGGCCGACCAGTTCACCGATCCGGTCACGGAAGTCTGCATTTTCCGCAGCCATCAGGGCGGCTTGGTCTTCGAGCGCAATTTTATCTGCAGCAAGCGTGGAGTTCTCGGCGCGTACTGCAGCCAACCGGCTGGCCAATCCACCCGCTTTACCGGACAGCGACTGGCGTTCAGATTTTAGGTCTTCGAGCCGATTTTTGAGGTTTCCTGCTTCCGCTGAAAGGTCTCGATTCTGGGCGCTTGCATCCGAAAGCGCCTGACGTGCGGTGGCGAGTTGTTGTGTCAGCACCTGAATTTCTGCCGCCTGGGCTGATACCCGGTCCGCAAGTACCTGCTTTTCGCCTGATAGCTGATCAGCGACCGCTTTAGCGCTGGTGGTTTCGGTCGTGAGGTCCGCAATCTTTGCGTTTGCAGCGCCGTTCTCAGCCTCTAAGGCACTTTGTCTTATCGTCAGATCATTGATCTGGCCGCGAAGGATGGTTTGTTCGGCTTTGAGGCCTGAAATTTCTGCCGAAAGCTGCACAGCCCGTGCTTCCGCCGCACGGGCTTTTTCTTCCGCGGCCTTTGTTTCGGCAGTAAGGGCGCGGATGCGATTGAGGACGCCGCCGCCGCCTGGTGGTTCGGGCAAGTTCGGCGGCGTTAGATTTGGCGCTTTTGGGGCTTCAGGCCGTGCAATCGTTGGCGCTTCAATAGTCGGGCGGGTGACGGATTGCGCAGCGGCGCTAGAGGCTAGGCCGCATAGGGCCAAGCCAGCGCCGACAAGCGCTGTAATGGCCCGGTGGGAAATCATGCAACGTCGTCGAACGCAGCCGCTGCATCGTCTTCGATGTCGAGCTGCAATACGTCATTAAAGCGATTGAATGCGCCACAAAGCGCAATGCGCCAGGTGAGTTCGACGATTTCAGGCTCACCAAAATATTCGCGTAGACGGTCAAAAATACCGTCGCGCACCCGGTTTGGGTCCATCGTCACCTGTCGGGCGTATTCGATGACCAAGCGATCTTTAGCATCGAACTCATCCACATTGTCATAATCCAGGATGTTCTCGATAGCGTGCTTAGAAGCGCCAATGACATTCAGCATCGGGCTGTGGTGTGCGACGCAATAATCGCAGGCGTTTAGCTTGGAGACTGCGACCAGCGCCAGTTCCAGGGACCGCCTGTCCAGCACGCCTTCATCACGCAGTTCGCCAAGCAATCCGAAGATATTGTTCAGGATCGGTGGGCGTTGTGCCATGGCACCAGCAAGGCTGGCGAACGGCCCATAGCCCGTGACTTCATTGAAGGTCGCTTTGGCTGAATCCGGCACCTCCGCCCCTGCTAATGTCTTCACGCGCGCCATCATACTGTCTCCCGCTGAATTCTGTTGGCGGGACAGTACAAGCACACGGGCTATCAGCCAAGCGCGTCCGCTAAAATCTCGACCAGATGGCGGGCTTTGCGGCCAGCACCATCGGCGATTTGGTGACGACAGCTTGTGCCATCCGCGACAATCAGAGTCTCACTATCGGCAGCGCGCACTGCCGGTAGCAATTTGGCCTCCGCCATTTTCAATGAAACATCGATGGTCTTCGCCTGATACCCAAACGCGCCGGCCATACCGCAGCAGGAGGTCTCGATCATGGATGCTTCCATGTCCGGGATTAGCTTGAGGGCAGCCAAAGTGGCTTCTGCCTTGCCAAACGCCTTCTGGTGGCAATGGCCATGGACCAGGGCTTTCGGTGCCAATGGGCGGAGTTTTTGGCGGAGAGCATCTGCTGCATCTGTTGCCAGAAAATCGTCAATCAGCCGGACAGCCTGACCTAGCGCCGCTGCACGGGGGCCAAGGTTCAGCGCTTCAAACTCATCCTGGAAGGTGAAGAGGCACGCCGGCTCCAGCCCAAGCACGGGTGCGCCAGCGTTCACAAAGGGCGATAGCAGGTCGAGCGTGCGCTGGGCCTCCACTTTGGCCTCATCAATTAGCCCGGCACCAAGGAACGTGCGACCGCAGCACGGCCCGCGCCCATCTGGGCCACGCACAACGTGAACGGTATATCCGGCCGCTTGCAGCACTTTTACGGCGGCGCGGGGCTTTTCGGGCTCGAACCATGTCGTGAACGTATCTGCGAACAGCACGACGTCAGACCCGTCGCCCTTGATCGTCCCGCCAACGGTTTCCCGGAACGGACGGCTGCTCCATTCAGGCAATGAGCGCTTGGCGGAGAAGCCCGTTATCCGTTCGCTGAGTGCTGCGGCACCCGGCAATTTATCGCGGAGGTTCAGCAGTGCCCGTAGCTTCGAAAGACGTGGCGCTTGGCGAGGCAGGAAGGCGGTCATTTTTTCGCCAGCAGTCAGCTTGCGGCGCTTTAGTTCCTGGTAGGAGACCTCAATTTTCATGCGGGCCATGTCAACGCCAGTCGGGCACTCGCGGCGGCAGCCTTTGCAGCCAACACACAGTTCCATGGCGTCGCTGACGGCTTCAGATGCAGCGTCCTCTGGCCCTAATTGTCCGGAAAGTGCGAGCCGTAGCGTGTTGGCCCGGCCGCGTGTTACATCCCGCTCATCCTGGGTCGCGCGGAAGCTGGGGCACATGACGCCTGCTTGCAGGGACCGGCAGGTGCCGTTGTTGTTGCACATCTCCGCCGCACCCAGAAATCCACCCCAGGGCGACCAATCCAAGCCGGTTTCGATTTCAACAGGCGCATACTCTGGCTTGAAGCGCAGCAGGCTGCGGTCATCCATTTTGGGTGGGCGGACGATATTGCCCGGGTTGAACAATCCGCCCGGATCGAATTTGTCTTTGATTTCCTCAAATGCACGGGCGAGGCGGGGGCCTTGCATGACCTCAATGAATTCGGAGCGGACTTTGCCATCCCCATGCTCCCCGGAATGGGAGCCACCATATTCTGCGACGATGGCGAAGGTTTCTTCTGCGATGGACCGCAGCTTGGCCGCACCCTCCGCCTGCTTCATATCCAGGATCGGGCGCACATGCAGCAGGCCAACGCTGGCATGGGCATACCATGTGCCGCCCGCCTGATATTTATCGAACAGGTCCGTGACCCGCGCCGTGAAATCCGCCAGATGCTCCAGCGGGATCGCGCAATCTTCGATGACGGATACGGGCTTGGCGCTGCCTTTCATTGCCATAACGATGTTCAGCCCGGCCTCCCGAACACCCCATACGCGCTTCTGCTGGCCTGGGTCCGTCACTGGCACAACAGCGTTCGGATAGCCAAGATCGCCCATCAACGCATCCAAATCCTGGAGGCGGGGGGCCAGGGCGGCGTCGCTTTCGCCGGAGAATTCTACGATCAGTAGCGCGTGCGGTTCGCCAGGGGTCATGATTTTTGCGATATCAGCAAAGGCTGGCATGGCGCGGGAGCGTTCGATGATCGTGCGATCTACCAGTTCCACCGCATCCGGCTTCAGCGTCACCAAATGTTTGGTGGCGACCATGGCTTCCTGGAATGTAGGGAACTGGCAGATGCCAACGGCCTTGCGCACGGGCACCGGCTGCAAGTCCAGCTCAATCTCCGTGAAAAAGCCGAGTGTGCCTTCGCTACCAACCAGAATGTCGGCCATGTTGAATGCAGCATTCCGCACTCGGTGCAGATTATAGCCCGCCACATGGCGCAGCACCTTCGGCACTCGCTCCGCAATATCAAACGCTTCACGGGCGGAAAGTTCGCGTAGGAATTTGACGAGCGGGTCTGTGTCATCCGGCGTGACGGCCTTGAAGCGGCGGCCTGCGCCATCTGCCATCAACGCATCCACGCGGGCGACATTGTCCGCCATGATGCCGTAACGGATAGAGCGCGCGCCGGAAGAATTATTCGCCGTCATCCCACCAATGGTGCAGCGGCTCGCCGTGGACGGATCAACCGGGAAGAAGAGCTTGTGCTGCGCCAGTGCGGCGTTCAATTCCGCCAGCACCACCCCTGGCTGCACGATGGCGCGCTTGGCGTCCGGGTCAATATCGATGATTTTGTTGAGATGGCGGGACGTATCAATAACGACCGCTTCCCCCACCGTCTGCCCACATTGGGAGGTGCCAGCACCGCGCGGCAACACAGGAACGCCTGCGTCTCGCGCATACGCCAACGTGGCTTCCACATCCGCAATAGAGTTCGGACGGACCACGGCCAGCGGTGTCTGCTGATAGATGGACGCGTCCGTGGCGTAACGGCCAAGATCTGCCGGGGATGAAAGGACATCGCCTTCGATGGCGGCGGTAAGGCGGCTTCCGTCAGGCATGGGTGTGAGCTTTCGAATGTCGCATGGATCAGGATGGCGTAGGGGTTAGAGGCTTTGCCGCTGTCTTCCCCCCTCACCCTGCCCTCTCCCCCCTGTGGGGGGCGAGGGTCCTAAAAATAAGAGAGGCGGCGATTGTGAGGGTCTCCTCGCCCTCCACAGGGGGGAGAGGGATCAGGGAGAGGGGGGAAGACCGCAGAACTCAATCAACCTCACCTCCATCAATCCACCAAGAATTCCAGATTCTGGCAGTTCCTAACGGACCCATCCCGCACCCGCGCAGCCGCCGTCGCCGCTGCTTTACTGCGGAGGTCGAACAGGCCGGGCGGGCTGTAGAACGCGGCGTGGGGGCTGATCATCAGGCGGCCTTCTAGCCAGTCCGCCCGCTCCATATAGGCTTTGATAAGGGGGTGGCTGGCATCTGCCGGCTCCTTCGACAGCACATCAAGGCCAGCGCCGGCGGGGCGGCCGGCTTGCAGGGCCTCATACATCGCGTCCAGATCCACGATGGGGCCGCGGGCGGTGTTGATGACGACGGCGGTGTCTTTCATGCGGCCAAGCAGGTCTGCATTGATGGCGCCGCGCGTTTCATCCGTCAGGGGGGAGTGGATGGAGACCGTGTCCGCCGTCTCAAACAGTGCTTCGGCTGATGTAACGCGCTTGTAGCCGGTGGAGAGATCGACGCCGTCGGCCAAGTGCGGATCATAGAATATCACGTCCATATCGAACGCTGCTGCCCGGCGCGCGGCGGCAAGGCCAATGCGGCCAAGGCCGAACACGCCAAATGTGCGCCCGCGCAACCGGTCCACACAGGGGCTTGGCGTATAGCGCCACAGGCCAGCGGGGTCCCGGCGCATGCGCTCCTCATACCGGTCCAACCCCCGGCGGAGCGCCAACATCAGTGCGATCGCATGGTCGGCGACTTCGGTGGTGCCATAATCGGGCACGGTACACACGGCGATGCCGCGTTCCCCCAGCACTTTCAAATCCAGCCCATCGAACCCAACCCCGCCGCGCACGACAATCCTGGCGCGCTGCATTTTCGCCAGATTAGCCATAACCACCGGCGCCCCCCGATACGTCACAACCCCATCCGCCCGCGCCCAGGCCTCATCCGGCACAAGCTCCGGCGAATCATAAAACTCCAACTCCATATCCGAGCCAGCAGCATCCTGCTCCACATGTTCATCGCCTTGGGTATGCCGGTCTGTGATGAGAATGCGCATGGGGTTGGGCCTTTCTGGAGAAATACGAAGATAAATTTTAAGCCCCTTAGCCTGGGACGGTCGAGCAAGGTTAAGGGGCTTAACGCTGCGGATCAAACCCATCTGGCCATTGGGTATGCTCGTCCCAGATGGCCTCCATAAGGTTCTTGACTCCTCTTGGATCGGTCCGTTTGAGGTTCGCGTTCGTGAGGTCTGCGTTTCTGAGGTCTGCGCCGTTAAGGTTTGCGTCCGTGAGGTTCGCGTTCCTGATGTCTGCGGCGCTAAGGTTTGCGTCCCTGAGAATTGCGTCTTCAAGGTTCGCGTCCCTGAG
>Ga0181597_10000628_pt1 | contig 38866 bp, 21 predicted proteins | sample 041ome_5_FD_148647 | JGI IMG/M metagenome (GOLD analysis project Ga0181597, IMG submission 148647) | Coastal salt marsh microbial communities from the Groves Creek Marsh, Skidaway Island, Georgia - 041403US metaG (spades assembly) | ecosystem: Environmental > Aquatic > Marine > Intertidal zone...
GACGACGCGAACGATGGAACCATCGCCGTGGTATTTTAAATGAGAGGGATTCAGAGGTGATAAGAGGAGGCGAGAGAGACGAAACGTCCCCGACATTGCTCCTTGTAGAAGGCCGCGGAAACATCTCAAGAGAGAGAGAATATGTCGGAACGAAACGGAGGATCCGGAAGCGAACGGTCGCAAAAGTTCCGCCAAAGTTTCTTGCGAGAGAATAACAACGGCGAAAAGAATAGCAACAACGCCGCGACGACCGCGGGGTGGAAACGAGAGCGAATCAAACTGTACGAGAAACGATTCCGAAACGAGAAAGAGGATTTGGAGGAGGATTCGGAGACGAATTCGTCTCTGTTCGGGTGGTCGATTTTCAATAGGAGCGGGCATTTTCGAACGACGACGACGACGAGCGGTTTTGAGGGCGAGAACAACGGGAGTGGTAAGTATTCTTCCCGGACGGCGGCGGCGGAAAAGGCGTCGAAGAGAGGTGTTGGCGGCGGATCGAGATGGATTGGGAATTTTCACAAGTACGGCTCCGCGAGAGGGGGAGATGGAGGTGATGGTGGTGGTGATTCGACGACGCCGAGGTCTCCGGCGGGTTCGTCGTCCTCCCCTTCTTCCGTGGGCGGCGGAACGAAGTCGTCGTCGGTTTCGTCGCCGAGGTTAGCCGGGATCGAAGAAGACGCCATACACAATTTTATCGACGAAGAGGAGGAGGAGGATTTGCTTTTTGAGGAAGGTAGAGAAACTATGAATAACACGAACGAAAATACAAGGACGAAGAAATCTTCGATGCGACCGCCGACCGCCGCCGGCGCCGGGGGATCGTCCTCGCCGAGAGAATCGGACGGGAAAACGTCTGCAAAATCGGTCACGTTTGGTTTGCCGAAGACGATGAGCGAGAAAGAGCAGAAACGATACGAGCGAAAGAGAGCGAAAGAGATGTCCAAGTATTTAGAAGAAACGACGAAAGCTTTGTATAGCGAGGAAGAACTAAATCAAAACGACGGCGACGATAAGAGTTCATATTTTTCTTCCTTGTTCTTTCGAGATTTTGACGGTTCGTCGGGATTTGGATGCCTCCCGAGAACGGCGGTCGTGTTCGCGATGATAGCGAAAGGTTCGTTTGCGTTTGGCGGCGTTTCATACGCTTTGTTCGATCCGAGAGGGAATGCAAAAGTCTTTGGCGATATAGATAACGAAGACGACGGGAATGACAACGCGTTTCGAGCGATTGCTTTATTCGGAGGCGTTCTCGGGGCGATTTTGAGCGGGTATTTGTCCGATCACGCGATTGGGAGGAAAACCGTGCTATCGCTTTCTCCCGGCATAGCGGCGACGTTGTGGTCGTTTTTCTTTGGCGTGAGTAATTCAAACGGTTCGCTGTGCGACGCCCCACCGTTCGTGCCGGTATTATTCGCGTGCTTGTCTGGTATGACGTGCGCGTCGTGGTACTCGGTCGCGCCTGTGTTGTTGGCGGAAACGGCGCCGGCGCAGATTCGAGGACGCGCGTTTGTTCTGTGCATTGGTTTAGCATCTATTTTAGGCGCGTTCACGATTGGCGAGATACTCAAATTGATCCAACCAGACGACGGTTCGAGCGATAAGTTCTACGTCGTTTTGCTAGTTCTTGCATTCATGGTCACGTGCATGGGCACGTTTATCGCCGCGATTGAATCGCCCAGATGGCTCCTGTCCAGAGGCAGAGTCATCGACGCGCAACACTCGTGCGCGAAAATGAACGGCTCCAACGCTATTGATTCGTTGCATGAAATGCAGGACATCAAAACAGATTTAGATCGAACGTCGCCGGAAGGTAGTACCTCGCGATTTCTCTGGTTCGACTTAATCTCAAAGACCAAACTTTCGTTAGCGACGATCGTGTGTTCCTGCTTGATCGTGATTCAAACCTTTGGCACGTCTTCATTCTATATGTTCACGTATGATGAAACGGATGAAGGGGTGAACAACGCGTACTTGTACGCGTATTTATCCATGCTCGTTGGCATAGTCGTATGCGCGTTTCGGGTGGACGAAACGAAGAGCGGCGGATTTCTACCGCGCGGACGCAAAAGTTTGCTCGTGGCGTCTTTTTTCATTTTGGCGTTGGCGAACGGCGTGCGGTTCATCGTCGCCGTCGTGGACGATGACGGTGATATCGACGAGGACAGTGTGAAGGATGTGAAAGCGTCCGTAATTGTATTCTGTAACTGCTTCGGCGCGTTTGGGTACGGCGTCGGCGCTTCTTTTCTACCGTTACTCTTCGCCTCGGAGTGGTTTCCCCAACACGCGCGACAAGCCGCGGTGGCGTCCGCCGCCGCGTTTATGTACGGCGTATTCTTACTCGCCAGCATCACCGAAGAAGCCACGATGACGTTACTCGGAGACATTCTCGTCTTCCTCGTCAAAGCGATCGTCTGTGTCTTGGGCGTCGTCGTCGCTTTGTACAGCGTCCACGACCCTTCCAACTTCACCTTGGAGATGGCGCTCTACTCGGAATCCGGCGGGAATCTCATCCGCGACGAGAACGACTACCCCGACGACGACGACGTCGAAAAAAACAGACAAAGTAGTAATAAAAAAGCCTACGAGGCTCTCCTAGACCACGCGAGAAACGCGCCGAGGTATTCCAGTTCCGGCCAAAGTTTGCCGCTTCGAGTCAAAACGGGCGAAAGGTCGCCCCGCACGTATAGTAAATAGACGTGACATATTGGCGACGCGTAGTGTACCATATTTTTGTACCAGAACATATAGTAGAGTAAATAGATGACATGTTGGTGATGCGCATACGTAGAGTAAAGAGATGACGTATTGGTGATGTGTATACCATATTGTAGAGTAAATAGATGTGACGTATTAGTGATCACGTAGTACCGGTATGCCATAAATTTGTATGTACCCTTAACTGTTTAAAAGGCACCCCTCATTCAATAATCATCATCATAAAAAGTTCTTACTTACGACCACAACAATTACTACTACATTCAGAAAAACAATAATGCCATCTGTCGTCTCCATCGTGTATTGCGGCGCGTGAGGGTACGGGTCCAAGTTTCGCGCCATTCAGAGCGCGATACTTTCACAGTACGTCTTTAATGAATTGGATTTTCCCCTACATTTTGCTCACCATCTCTCTCTCTGTGTTTACGAATAAAACAGGTACCCGAAAACTACCATAACCGGCGAAGCGACGCCAACCGCGACTGGGTACTTAGAAGTTACCGTGGACGGCAATTTAGTGCACTCGAAAGATAACGGTGACGGGTACGTGGATAGCGCGGAGAAGATGGAGAAGATCTTGGATGCGGTGGAAAAAGGGAGTCGTTAAAGACTAGGGAGAGAGACCCCTTTTCGGGGCGAGGATACGCGCATACTACGGTGATGAAAAATGATGACGACGATACTACGAAGAAAGTGAACGCTCTGTTGGCAAATGTTTGCGCTTTTTGAGCAGCAACCAACGGAGCGCGATAATATACCGTTTACTACATTTGGTCATTTTATGTGCGCGCTTCTGTGTACGAGTTTTATACGACTATGATTCGACTTATTTTCGTATTAAATATCTTTGTTGAACACGCTCACTGGTACGACGTAATCGACTCTTCGTCGCATGGCTAACGCGTTGGCGGATAAGGATTCGTCTTCTTCGTCTACTCCCCAGTAAAACGCGAGCTTGCTTTTCACGATTCTCGTAAACGTCGCTTCGTTGCCGCTTTTCAACGCTTTGGCGTATTCGCTTCGCTCTCGACTAAACGCGGAGGATTTTTCTACGATTGGCTTCAAGACTTCGAGGACGAAGACGAAGTCTTTGGACGGAACGAGCTCACCGTCGACGGTGTATCCGCCGTTTTCGGAGAAAGCCGGGAGTAACGCCGGAAGGAGTTTAACGTTTATGTGTTTGGCCATGCGAACGTAAACGACGCCGCCGCCGGTTTTCTTCCCGCACTCTATAAAGAATTCCGAAAGTTCTTTTTGAATCTCGCCTTTGCGTTCGGCAATTTCTCTCGGGTCGCTCAAATTATTGTTGTTCTTACTTCTCGACGACGTCTTCAAAGAACTTTCGTACGGGTCGTTGACTATTAATCGCTTAAAACACCCTTTCTTTTCAGCCATTTTGAACGGGTTGCGCGTGCTTCCCGGCGCGAGTATGGAATCGAAATCGCTCTGGTCGTCCGAGACTAACGCGAGGACTAACGGTTTGTTACTATTCGCGTTAAAAGTATCGGCCAAGTCGTCGCCGCTTTCGAATCCGCCGCTATTCTCGTCTATACTCCTCCCGCCGTCTCTATTATATCTCGTATTACTCTCTATCTGTTCAAACGCGCTCACCGCGGTCCCTCGAAACGCCTCTCGCGTGATTCTTTTCAACTGCGCGCGCGCGAAATCGCACTGAATCGCATCGCACGTAGATTTACCGTAGTTGTCGTACCTTCTCCCACCACCACCACCACCTGTTGTTCTTTTCAATCCGCTTCCATTGCCTTCCTTTCGAGCGTTCCAAAATTTCAGCGTTCTCATCGCGACGAGCACGAACATATAAATCAACACCCGACCGAGCCAGGATTGAAACCATTCCGATTTCAAGAATCCCGAAGACGACACTTCTTTTACGCTCTTTCTTTCCTCCTCTTTCTTTTTATCTTTCTTCTTCTTCGTCTTCTTTTTCGTCGTCGCCGTCGTCGTCTTCTTGGCGGAAGAGGAACCTTCCACCGTTCGCTTTCTCAAGACACTTTTCTCCTCTCTTCTCTTTTCATCTTCGTTCTCATCATCGTCGTCGTCAAAATCATCCTCGTTTCCCGACGACGACGACGACCCAGACGAGTGCGTCTTCTCTTTTTTATTCTTCTTCTTTGTCTTCTTCTTCCCTTCTGCGTCGGGGAGGACTCTTTTGTCCGCACCAACGGAGACGACTGCGTCTCCGCTTTTTCCCATCACGTGTGTGTTGGTCTGATGTGAATTTGTACGCGTGTGTTGTGTGTGCACGCGTATGAGTGCGTCCAAAAGGGCAAAAAAACGCGCTCGCTCTCTTTTCCTCCTTCTTTTCCTGTCCTCGTCCTTTTAAACTCGCTTTATTAAAGTCTTCTTCTTCGACGTAAAAGGTACATTAATGCATCATTCTCAAGCGCAACAGAAAGAGGAAACCACCCCCTCGGGCTTACCTAAACCCTAAGTAATATAAACCCTAAATACAGACGGCCTCTTTTTGTTCCTCTTTGAAAAATTCAAAAATCTGCATTTAGCGAAGCAACGTGTGAACAACGCGCGTTGATGACGACGATGACGACTCAAAAATCCTTCTATCACGACTTCGACGACAAGAAGAACGACGACTTTGTTCCTGCGTGTAACAGTAGTAGTGCAACTGCTGTTTTTTTAATAAAACAATCATCGAAAGAATACCAATCGATAAAAGATGCGAGACGAGCGTTAAACGTGATTTCTTTAAACGCGAAAGAGGACATGGATTCGATCGAAAGACAAACGCACGAACAGATTTCAAAGCTCGCGAGAGACGCTTTACGGAAGAAGAAGAAGAAGGAGGAGAAGACGTCGTCGTCTCATTCGTTTTTATTATCGTCGCTGGTAGGGAAGGGAACGCCGCCGAAAGGAGAGAGAGAGGAGAGAGAAGGAGAGAGAGCTTTTTCGCTCGCGTATTTAGAGGCGAGAGAGGAGCGTTCGCCGCCCGGGCAGACAAAGATGGATGATACTTTTGATGATGATGAGAATACTAACGAGGATGATGATGATTTTAAAAAGAAGAGAAGTTCGTTTGATTTCGGTTTTAACGACGACGACGCAGAAAGGAGTACGAACGAGTTACCGAAGGCGTTTAAAGTTCCGATGACAGTCCCGCGAGGCGCGTTTAGAAGAAGAGACGAGGAGTATTATTACGAAGAAGGAGAAGACGAGACGTTCGCGTCGTCGTCGTCAGACGATGAAAAAGAGTTTGAGTTTAACCAATCGATGGTCGAGGAGACGCACTTCTCGTCGTCGGTCGCGGCTGAGGCTGAAGAAAATGGAAACGTGGGGGAAAGAGAAGACTGGTGGTTCAACGTGTCGACGCCGGCGCCGGCGATATCTGCCGCGAAAGAAAAAGAAAAGAAGACCGAGGAGCTCACGCCGGAACAAGTTCTCGATCGCTTCGATTTTACCGAGAACAAAGAAGCACCGTTCAACTCCTCCGCCGCCGCCAAATCATCAATATCCGCTTCCCCGTTGTACGCGTCTCCCGCGTACTCGTTCGAAAAGCAATTCGAAGACACGCTCCGGTTTCTAGGCGCCATGGATTTGCGAACGTTCAAAGAGCAACTTCTCGAATCAATGATCGACGCCGTCATCACGGAAGCCTCCGCGAGCACTTTGAGTAACTTAACGAACGGAACGCCCGGCTCGCGAGCCGACGCTTGGCGAACCCGAGTAGACGAGGCGTGCGAAATGCTCGAAAATGCCGGCGCTGAAGCCGCTTCGGAAGCGCTGATGGCGAAAGCGCGAGCGTTAGCCGCCGCGGTTTTGAAACGGCGGTGATTTGAGATTCATTATTATTGGTTTTGGGGTTGCGCTGCGCTTGTATTTTGAAAGAAAAGCTCTTTAATGGGCAGTAGGGTTTAAAAGCTTTTCTTGTTTCACCCCACAAATTTAGTCTCGTCTGCTCTCGTAACAGCATTAGCAGCAGCGAAAGAAGAAGACAAAGAAGAAGAACTCTACTCGCGAGAGCATCAAAATGAGAGTGGTCACGGTGGCCACGACTTCTCTGAACCAGTGGCAGTTGGATTTCGTCGGTAACCTCGAGAGATGCAAGAAATCAATCCTCCGAGCGAAATTGAAGAAAGCAAAGTACCGAGTGGGACCGGAGTTAGAACTGACTGGCTACGGATGCGAAGACGCGTTTTTAGAGAACGACACGGTAACACACGCGTGGGAACTAGTTCGAGAGTTGATGATTGACGAACAGTTGCGAGATATTGTCATCGATACGGGTTTACCAGTCATTCACGACGGCGTGAGGTACAATTGTCGACTGTTTTTGTTGAACGGGAAAGTGTTGTTCCTCAGACCGAAGCGAGCGCTCGCCGGGGACGGGAATTATCGAGAGCCGAGATGGTTCACCGCGTGGAGGAAAGAGAAGGTTTTGGAGACGTTCATGTTACCAAAGGTCGTGAGAGACGTGTTCGGGCAAAAGTCGTGTCCGATTGGAGACGCGTATTTGAAGTTTGAGAACGACGTGCGACTCGGGTGCGAAACGTGCGAAGAGTTGTTTACGCCGAACGCGCCGCACATTGATTTGGCCTTGAATGGAGTGGAGATTATTTCGAACGGGAGCGGGAGTCATCATCAGTTGAGAAAATTAAATCAAAGAGTGGATTTGATTGAATCCGCGACGAAGAAGAGTGGGGGGTGTTATTTGTATAGCAATCAGAGAGGGTGCGACGGAGGACGGTTGTATTACGACGGGTGCGCGTTGATTTCGTTAAATGGTGAAATTTTGAAGCAAGGAGAACAGTTTTCGGTGGAAGACGTGGAAGTGAGCGTCGCGAGAGTGGATTTGGACGAGATTGTGTCTTTTCGAGCGGCAGTAGCGAGTCAACAGGTGGAGATGGCGGGGAAGAAAGAACCGAAGTACCCGTTCGTGGAGGTGGATTTCGATTTGTGCGACGATGACGATATGAATTTGGGCGAGGCGCGGTTATCCCGAGCGATTGAGGTGAGATATCACGAACCAGAAGAGGAAATCGCGCGAGGTCCGGCGTGTTGGATGTGGGATTACCTTCGACGGTCCGGTGCGTCTGGGTTTTTGTTGCCGCTTTCTGGCGGCGCCGATTCGAGCTCCACCGCGGCGATTGTCGGATCCATGTGTCAAATTGTCTGTAAAGCGATTGAAGACCAGGCGACCAATAGTATAACTAGCACAAATGAAGTAGAAGCAGAGTGCAGACGAATCTGCAAGTTTACCGCGGAAGAATCCATCTCACCGACGAAAATGGCCAACGCGCTTTTCAGCACCGTGTATCTTGGCACGGACAACTCGAGCGAAGATACGAGGAAACGCGCTAAAGACTTGGCGGAAGAGGTTGGTGCGAAGCACTTGAGCTGCTCCATTGACACTGTTGTTGCCGCAATCGTCGCGTTCTTTGCCTTGGTTACCGGGAAAACGCCCAAATTCAAACTCTTTGGAGGTACGAACGCCGAAAATTTAGCCATGCAAAATATTCAAGCGCGCGTGAGAATGGTTTTGGCGTTTCTCTTCGCGCAATTGCTCCCGTGGGTGCGTGGTCAGAACGGCGGATTTCTCCTCGTTTTGGGATCTGCCAACGTAGACGAAGGTTTGCGAGGCTATTTGACCAAATACGATTGCTCGAGCGCGGATATCAATCCAATCGGCGGCATCTCAAAGGTGGATTTGAAGAAATTCCTCGTTTGGGGCGCCACGCACTTGGGGTACCCGACGTTGGCGGAAGTCGAACAAGCGCCACCAACGGCTGAGCTCGAACCGATTACGAAGGAGTACATCCAATGCGACGAAGTAGACATGGGGATGACGTATGATGAGCTCGGGACGTACGGCCGATTACGCAAAATTGGAAAACTTGGACCGGTATCCATGTTTCGTCGATTGTGCGGCGAGTGGAGTTCGGCGGATCCGTCCGCGAATCGACAGGCGTTGAAACCTCGGGAAGTCGCCGAGAAAGTGAAGAAGTTTTTCTTCTATTATTCCTTAAATAGACACAAGATGACGACGATTACGCCGACATATCACGCCGAGAATTACTCTCCGGACGATAACCGATTTGATTTGCGACCGTTTTTGTACAACGTCAAATGGCCATGGCAATTTCAGAGAATAGATGCGATGGTTGCAAAAGCCGAAGCGATGTAGTTTCAACGACTTGTTCGTACTAGGTATGTGTATATGTGCTGTAAGCGTTACAAACTATTTATTAAGTGCATGTATTACTCGTAGCTGCTGCGTGTGTTGATTGTTACTTCATTTCTTTGTCGTCCATATTTTCTTCAGTATGCCAACGCCAACGCCAAAGCCGTTCCCTTTCTTCTTGAGTAGTTCGTCCTTCTTTGGCTGCTGTTGACCGGCATCGGCCAACTTCTCAATATCTTTCTTCGTCAAAACGCCGCCCCGCGCCAACCGATTTGCCGGGATTTTCGCGCATCGCGAGCAAAAGTACGTTTTACAATTCTCGTTGCCTTTTTCCGTACGGTACCAGTCGCCGTACGGCGTCGTCTTGGATCGGCACGTCACGCACGTTCGACCGTCCCGGTGCGCCACTTCCGTACTCCCCGCTGGCAGTTTAGGACGCTTCCGAGTCGGTTGCTCGACTTGCGGTACTTTCGAAGTTGGCGGCGTGGGCGTGACTGACTTTCGTTTCTTGGTGCTCGAGTGCACTTTAGTATTCTTGTCGGTTTCTGTGTTATGTCGAACGACGATTCCAGAGAATCCGGGCGGTGGCTGACGAAATTGAAGGTCTTCCGGTAACATCGCAAAGAGTTCGTATTCCGTTTTGCATTTGTGCTCTGGTCTCTTCAACATCTCTTTAACGAACTTCTTGCGTCCGTTTGACCGATACAGCGCTTCGCGAATGCGCTCTTCTTTCGGCGTATCCGATGGCATGTTCGCAACGAGCGAAATCGATGGCATACTCGAAACGGATTGTCGCGCGTGTGGATGGTTAGGAGCTGACATGACTTCCATTTGAGTGTTGTACGAAGGAATCGGCGAAGGAGTCGGCTTTTTCACCACTATCGCCGGCGGTTTCTGTACGCTCGCTGGGAGAGAAGGAGACCGATGGGATCCTGCACCCTTAGGTCTTGGTTGTAAATCTTTCGGTAATTGCGAAATGAGTTCCTCGTCTGTTTTGTTTTTGTTCTTCTTAAGATTTCTCAAAGCAGCTAGCGCTCTCAATCGGTTCCGCGACCGTTGGGCCGATTTTCGATTGTTTTCTTTCTTCGTATCAAGAGAAGGAGGAAGAGGAGGAGGAGGAGGAGGAGGAGGAGGAGGAGGAATTATCGACGGTGGTGGACGAGGACGCGGCGGCGGTGGAGGCATTGCTTGCGCCGCTGGCATGACCTTTTTCACGACCGCAGACTCATCCACCACTGGCGTGAATCTTGCCACCGGCAATCTCACGCGCACCTTTGTCTCCGGCGGTGGTAGCCAACACGTGGATAATGTTTGTGCTTCGGCGTCGAGTCCTGAAGTTGCCGAGACGCGCTTCTCCCACTCTTGTTCGCTGCTCCACTTGTTCTTTTTGTCGCTGATGGTGACGTTGTCGATGGCTTTCGCTTCTTCCGATTTCGTCTTTTTCGGAAGTTTGTCAAACACGCGACTAAGAAGTTCATCGAGAGATAATCTTGAGCCGCTGATTTCGTTGCGAATATTCGCGTGATAACGTTCGAAGCACAAGCGACAAAAGCAATCAATCGACTTGATGGGCTCTGGCGTGTAGTTTTCTATCGTTTCATCCACGCAGCCGCAAGCGACGCACGGATGCGCTTCCGTGCACGTCAAGCTTTCTTTCTGCGCTTCTCTCTTCGTACACGCGGGGCAAAACCATCTCGATGCCGCCGGAACGCGAGCTAAGCCTATGCAATACGTGTGATGTCCCGCATCGCATCCATCGCAAAGGACGAGTTTCTTCGGATTGTTGCCTTTTAAACACGAGACACACTTGATGAGATCTTCGTCGTCGTCTGCGTCGTCGTCCGATTGAAAAGCCGCTTCAATCGGCCCAGTTTTAATCTTTTGCGAATGCGCACGATGCGACGACTGTTGGTGTTGTTTCTTGACGACTTTATTCTTCGGCGTCGGCGCGACGATAGCAGTTCTCGGGGGGCGAATTTTTGGTCTCGGCGCCGGCCCAGAAGTACTGAATGTATAATTTGCCACCGTCGTTCTCGCTTCGGACATGTCGTATCGAATCACGCCGTTTGACGTCGTCAACGCTTGACGAATCTTATCCGCGGAGAGAACTGATCTTTCCGGTCTCCCCGGGCGACAAAAGTTTGCGTAGCATCGATTGCACGAGTACTTTCCGTCAACCCTTTCATTTTTCTCGTTTCGCATGAAATACCACCCGGCCAACGACGTTTGATCTGCCGCGCATATGCAGCACTTGCGACCTTTCTTGTTGTGATTTCGTTGCGCTGGCGTCAAAAACGAACGATTCATTATGGTGGTGGTGGCGGCGGCGGCGGTGGTGGTGGTAGTAGTAGTAGCGTCATCATCTCTTTCCTCCACGCACAATTCTGGAAACATTTTCCTCTTCTCCGCGACGAAGCAATCTTTGCACAAGAAATCGTGAACGTTCATTTTCGATCGAAAATACAAGTTGGTCTCCCACGACTTGCTGCAGACCACACATCCGTGTTTTTTAAATCCTTCCAACTCGACGCGATAACAGTTGTGACATAAAGACGCGCCGTAGACGGTTTTACTCATCCCCCACTGCGATCGCGACTCGGGATCTTTCGGACGTTCGCAACAGGCGCACCAATCTTTCGAGTACTCCTTCGCGCCTTCTGGGGGCGGTAAAATGGCAATACCGTACGTCGTCTGCAGAATAGATGTTCTCGCCCATTTCGGGGCGTTCTTTAATCGAACGCCCGCGCGATTCGCGAGAAACTTGGACTTGTTATTGTTGTTCGATTCCTCTTTTTTCACCTTTTCTCGTTCTTGGCGTAAATTCAAAATGTACTTTTTATAATCCACTCGGTAACATTTCAAGCACAACGTGTCTCCGTTCGCGCCCTCGTAATAATTCCTCGGATTTTGCGTCTTAGCATCGGTATTATCTTCCTCTCCGCGCTCGCTCTCTTCGTCGCACCTCGCGCAATTCGACCTCGCCGCGTACTCTTGCGTTGCTTTCTTCAAAGTCTCCACGTGACAGTCCTCGCACGTCAACGTGATTACCGTCCCTATCACTTCGTTCGTTTTCCTCCCTCGCGCGTCCGTCGCGCGATTCTCTACTTCATGCTCGTGCCATCTCGTACTTCTCGTCGCGTCGCAGTTCTCACACGCTCTCGCCCCTCCATCCGCGCTTCCGTCGTTATCGATGCAATCGTCCTCGCTCTCGTCCGAGTCGTCCATAATCTCCTCAAAACTCATATTCATCAAATCTTCGTTCACGGACTCTTGCGCGTTGCCCGAATCTCCATCCGTGCTGATGTTGTTGTTGTTATTATTATTATTATTATTGATAGTATTCAATTGCCGATGCTGCTGTTGTTGCTGTTGCTTTATCATGTGCACTTTCTGTTGCTCTAACATCAAAACCTGCTTCCGCGCCGCCACCATCTTCCTCGCCCTTCGCGACTGGTGCAGTTGCGCTCGCGCGTCGCCTCTGCGTTGCGCCCCCCTTTGAACCCCCCTTTCAATCCGCTCCAAAATCCTCCCGGTTTTCGGATCCACCTTGGCGCCAATCTCTTTCGGCATCGCGTTCAGAACGTCTTTTTTAAACGACTCCTGTATCGCGTGTTCTTTTTCTTTTTGCTCTTTTATGCACTGGTTCAAGTGCTCTTGCGTGATGTGGTAATCCTCCTCAACATCATCATCCTCGTCGACAAAAGCACCGTTACCACGACCATTACTCCCAATCCGTAAACTCCTCTCGTTCCTCCTCTTCAAATTCAAGGCGCATCGTCTTTGCACCTCCACTTGCGCGCTCAACTCCCAGGGTAAGCGACGGAATTCGCAATCCGCTCTTTGGCACGACGTGTGGACGCGACACTTTGAATCATTCAAAGTAACCCCACGCTTCGCGGCGCTCACATCGGGGTCCCCCAACGCGAAGACAGTCCTCGTCGCTACGGCTTTTTCTGTTGCCGTGGTGGTGGTGGTGTTGTTGCGAGTCGTAGTGGTCGTATTTTGCGGGAGTACTACCCCTGGTGGGCACAAAAGGACTCGACGATGATCATCCTCCGCGGGGGTGGTCGTCATCCTCCGCTCTTTCTCCCTTGCGTTTTCTGTCGTTTTTGGTCTCCTTTTTTCAAATTTTTTTCAAAATTTTTCATTTTCAAAGAAACGCTTAAAATTTCGGATCTCATTTAAAAAAAAAACATCAGATACAAATATATAACACGCACACACGCTGCTTTGCGCTGCTGTCGTTGTTGTTGCCGTTTGGAGGAGGAGGAGGAGGAATAATAGTGGTGGTATCATCAAATAATGGCGGTGTTGGAAGAAATCCCCAACGCGTCGACGAACACCACCGGCACTCATTTCGACCAGATGACGACGGAAGCGTTGAAACGAGAGGTGGAACGATTGGAACAAGAATTGAAGCGACAAGATCAGCAGGAGAAGTTAAACTCGATGAAACAAAACGCGGTTCAGAAACGGTTCCAAGAGGCGAGAGAATTAGCGATGGAGGCGAAGTTTCGCCCGGCACGATTGAGGACGGAGATGAAAGACGAGGAGATCGAGGAGAGAGGGAAAGGCGTGGTGTTTGGGGAGATCGATGCGACCGACGAGAAGAATATGGAAGAGCTGGAAAAGCAAGGCGTGGCGATGGAAGACGTGGTAACTTTACCGCCACAGTGGCAACCGACGGATAAACCGGCGCAGTATATTCCAGAGAACGAGTTGAAGTATACCAACGGAGACGTGTATAAAGGCGAAACCGTCGATCAGATTCGACACGGGAAAGGGATACATCAGTGTTCCAACGGCGACGTGTACGACGGGAACTGGTCGGAGGATAAACGACACGGACTCGGGACGATTACGTTTACGAGCGGGATGACCTATACCGGGGACTGGGTGGACGATAAAACTTGCGGATACGGGAAGTGCACGTATGCCAACGGGGACGTGTTTGAAGGCGAGTGGAAGAACGATCATCGATGGGGGTGGGGGAAGCACGAGTGGCGATCGAGCACGGGCGATATCTACGAAGGCGAATGGTTCGACGATATTCCCGAAGGTGAAGGGATAATGGTGCACATGGAAGACGGCAAAGAACAAGCGACGTTCCAAGGCTCGTTTTTGAACGGGTTTAGGAAACACGGGACGTATTCGACGAAAGATGGGACGGTGGAGTACGTCGGCTCGTTCGCCGAAGGGGATTTGCGACACGGGAAGGGGATTTTCTTCGCGCGCGGGTATTACAAGTACGACGGCGATTGGAAGTTGGATAAACGAGACGGGAAGGGAAAGTGCAGTTACGACAACGGAGCTGGGGAGTACGACGGGGGGTGGAAAGACGACATGCGACACGGGAAAGGTATCATGTTTATACCGAACGAGTACGAATACGACGGCGCGTGGAAGGAGGATCGCGAAGAAGGGAAAGGCACGGCAAAGTATTTGAAAACGAACGAGAAATACGTCGGTGCGTTTAAAGATGGCGCTCCGAGTGGCTATGGGAAACGATTATATAGCGACGGAAGTATCTACGAAGGCGAATTCGAATACGGCGTGAGATCTGGTCGCGGCGCGTTTACGAACAAAGAAGACGGGTCGAAATACAGAGGTGAGTGGAAAGGCGATAAGAAGAACGGGTACGGAGCGTGTCAATTTAGCGACGGCACTGTTTTCAGAGGGGAGTGGAAAGACGATTCATGGGTGCAATCGACCGCGTGCCCGAAGAAGACGAAAGTCTTCGGCAACGGCATCGTGTCCGCCGTGGCGGGCGCCAACGCCACGTTCGGCATCGAGGCGAGAGACGAACTGAACAACAAAAGGTTATCCGGAGGAGACATTTTTCGCGTGGTATTGACGCTTATAGATGATGATGATGATGATGGCGGTGGTGGTGATAATGACGGTAATGATCAAGTTGAGAAAGTAGTGGAATACGGCGTGGTCACGGATAACGATGACGGGACGTATTCGATTAGTTACTCGTGCACCGTCGCCGGAACATACGCGTGCGATATTACCATCGGCGACGACGAACACGTCGCAAACTCACCGTACTCGAATCTTATTGTAGCTCCTGGACAAGCGCACGCGCGAAAGTGTAAGATTCGCGGTGACGGTTTGAAAGTGGCGCAACGCTTCGAAGAGGCTTCGTTCATCGTCGAGTGCCGAGATTCGAACGAAAATCTGTGTGCGTCGCCGTTAGAGAATCAAGTGCGGATTTTCGTACGCATCACCGACGCCAGCGGAAACGAAATTCAATTAGTTAAGCCAATAGGAGTGGAGGATACCGGTCGTGGAAGTTACGAAGTTCGGTACACGCCGCAAAAATCCGGATTTTACGTCGTGAACGTTTTCGAGAAGAAAAACGGCTTGAACGCGCCTACAATTTTGCTCGGGAATTCTCCGTATTCCATGCGCGTGAAGGATGCCGGTCAATTAAGCGAAGCACCACCGACAGAAAAATTACCATCGACGACGACGACAACGACGACGAACGGTAGTAAAGAAACAGAAGAAGAAGAGTTTGCGAAATTCGGCGCCGGTAACATCGCGCCACCGCCGAGGGATCTCGCGCGAGACTGGCTCGATATCGCTAGATCCGATTACATCTCCGTCGATAAGAACGATTTCGGCTTCGATTCCTCCTCTGAGGAAGAAGAAGATGAAGACGAAAAGTTTGCGCGCGAGAATCCGGACACGCCCGTCATTACAAACTTGGAAGACGTGTACAAGGTGCCAAGACTGAACAAAATGTTGGCGGAGAAACGCGCTCGAGAACAGGCGAAGAAAGTGGAAACGATGAAGAATCGTTTGGAAACGAAAGAAAAGGCGAGGCAGTTAAAAATGTTAGCCGGAGGTGAGGAGGATTCGAACGCGAAGACGACTTCGTTGGGTGGTTTGGACTAAGAGGAAAAGATGAAGATGTGATGGCTTCCCCTAATTTTCGTACTACGATATGACTCTTTCTCTTCTAAATTACACGGTATTAAATTTTACAAACGACAACACCTCTGCGCTAATATTTGGCCTAATTGATTTTCTATTGTTCCTCCTCTTCCTCTTCTTCGTTGAAGCTCAAAACGCCACCATCGTTTTTCTTCTTGCTCTTTTTCTTCTCCTTCGCGTTGCCGTCGATTCTATTCTTTCGCTTCTTCGCTCCGCCAATCTCTTTCGTCTCTTTTTTAGCTCCCACTGATGATGCCTTTACCGACGACGACGACGCGTTACTCTTAAACTTGAACAACCCATTTTCAATCGCTTTTTGTTCCTGTTTTTGTGCCTTGTTCATTTTATCCTTCAAATCATCATTCAATGGGTCTAGTTTAAACGCTCTCGCGTACGCTTTGGCGTGCGTGGTCAAATCATCCAAAGCCAAACTCGCGACTGCTAATCTCACCCATCCTTTCGCCCACTCCCCTCGAGACCTCTCTATGCTTTCCAGCGCGTCTCTCTTTGCCAACTCAAACTGTCCTAACTTCACGTACGCCGCCGAGCGATTAGAGTAATAGATGTGCGAGTTATCCTCCGCCGCGGAGATGACCGCTCCCGCTTTTTCTCGCAACGCGATGCACTTCGTAAACATATCCGCCGCCCGTTCGTACTCTCCGTTCTGAAAGCATCTATTCCCGCTACCTTTTAAAGTTAAACATTGCTCTTCTATCGATTCTTTCGTGTTATTTTCTTCTTTGCTCGTCATTGGGGTCGTCCCGAAGCCTCTCCTGCGTTCTCCCAACAAGTCTTCCTCCTCGTCTCCAATACCTCGCAATTCCTCCTCCTCGCGGGGACGAACAATCGCGTTCCCGACGAGCAAATCCGCGTGTTTCTCTAAAAATTTCGGCACCACTCGTTCGTATTTCAAGTTCGTTCCTTTTACGCCACCGCCGCCTTCGCCTCCGCCTTTGAATCCTCCTCCTCCTCCTCCAAATCCGGATGCATTCTTTCCCCGACTGGATGCATCCTCAGACGCTTCGAATCCTCCGTATTGGTCTTCCAATTGGTGCGTTTTCTTTCCGCCTCTCGCCATTCTTTATGTATATATGCACGCACGCGTCTTCTGAGATGGTGGTTCGTGCGAATTTTGCGTTTACCTGCGCGTGTGTGTGTGTATAAATCAGCGCTTAAGAGTGTCGCATTCTGTCGCGTTTATCCAATTCCAATTCAGTCAAAACACCGCACAATAACAACCAAAATGGATGTCTTCGACGACACTCTGGGGTTGAAAAACATCCCGCGCTCACCTCAATACAACAATAATAACACCGAGCATCCAAACAACTGCGTCCTGTGCTTTTGCGGCCTCCCAGGGAGCGGGAAAACGACGGTATCTCTCGAATTGCAAAAACTCTGCAACCTCCACGGGATACCGAACGCGCGGATACGATTCGATGAATACGAGAAGAAAGAATACGAGAAGTTAGATACTGGTGAGAATACGACTCAGTTGAAGAATATGAAAAAGAAGTTTGAACCGGAAAGTTGGAAACGCGCGAGGGATGCGTGCTTTCGCGCGGTGAGAGATGCGTTGGATGATGCTGACGATGGAAACGAAGGAGGAGCTTCAGGCGCGTTGGTGATACTCGACGATACGATGCACTATAAATCGATGCGACGAGAGGCGTATCGATACGCGAGAGAGTTTCGAGCGGCGTTTATAGTCGTTCACGTGGACGTGAGCGAGGAGGAGTGTTGGATGAGGAATAGTAGGAGAGACGACGGGGACGTGTTGAAAGTGCCGCGAGAGGCGTTCGAGAGGTTGGCGGCGGCGTTCGATCGGCCGGGGAAAGGCGGGTACGACGCGGACGAGGCGTTCGATAAGAATTATATGGTGGTGAAGCCACCGAAGAAGGGAAGTGGTGGTGGTAGTGGTAGCAGTAATAATACTAGTAGTAGCAACATCGAAGAAGAAGAAAAGGAATACGCGGCGTTCTGCCAATCGCTCCTGGACGAAATCTACGCTCGATGGCTCACCGACGAAACGCCTCGACGCAAAGACGAGCTCGATTTACTCAAACTCAAACGCGAACGCTCCGCCACCGATCGCGTCATCACCGCCGCCAACACAGTCCACGACGTCGACGTCCAAACGAGGAAACTCACGACCGAGTTTATGAAAAAAATCTCCCTCTCTTCTTCCTCAAAATCTGGAGCGGCGGCTCCGTCGTCCAAGGTCCTCGCCGAACGCGTTCGCCGAGCGCGTCTCGACGCGCTCAACCTCTGTCGAGAAGAGACGAAATTTGACGCCAGAAAAGACCAACACGTCGTTAAAGAAGAGAATAATAACGATGATGATGATGCAGAAAAGTATATCGGTTTGTTTCGGGAGATGTTGAAGAACATCGAGAGTAGCGCCGCAGAGAAGAGCTTTGAGTAGTCCTTTGTTTTAAGACGATTAATCTTCACTTTTTAACAAAAGAAATTGAATCGCAAAAGAACACAACTTAACAAACACAACACCATGGTCTTCTTCGTCCCTAGATTCGCGATGCTGACGACGCTTTTCGCGATGACGGTATCACCGCCTTCGCTTTTTGGTCGCAATGGCTTGAGCGAAAACGTATTTGTCGAAGCCATTCGAGTTCCCGATTTTACTTCCGGAATGAAATCGAAATTTTCCATGCTCGCTCCCCGCGCGTTTACCAAGAAGAATAAGAACAAAGACGAAGATTTACTGGATGCGGCGTACGTGGACGAGAAAATTGTCGGGTGGGACGCCGTGAGCAACCAACCGATCTACGACGAGAATTGGAACTCGAATAAACAGCTGTTGGAAAAGTATAATCCAGGGAGCACGGAGCGAGCGGATCTGCCGTCGTACGCGCACGTCCCATCGAAAGAAGAGGAGCAAGATTGGCTGTACAAAGGGAGCGAAAACGCGGCATTGATGAAAGAGTACGAGCGACGGAAAAAAGTCACGGAGGCACCCCCAGCGCCGATTTTACAAGGCGAGACGACGAAATCAGTGGACGAGGCGTTGTTATCGGGGATGTCGCCGGAAGAGCGCGGGAAGATGGATAAGAGTTTAACCGCGTTTCAACGGAAGGTGATGAACGCGATGTTGGGCGGAAGTCAAGCGGGATCGGACGATTGTAACGTGGATGCGGTCAAGGCGGGGTTTTTGACAGATCGACAAATGCGGCATTTGAAAGAGGATAAGGCGAAAATAGGGAAGGATTCGTTCGTACACGCGGCTGGGAAATTGTCTAAAGGAGCGCACTTACAGAGAAAGTTGGAGTCGGACGAGGAAATGCGAGCGTGCGTGGACGCGGTCGTGGTAAACGACATGTGCGATCGAGCGGCGGCGGGCGCGTATTTGAATAAAGTTTTGAGACAAGCCGAAGGCATGTGGAAGAAGATGCAAGGCACATCAATCAGAGATCACGCGAGATACGAACCGTTGAACGAAAAAGCGGTGTTAGCCAGAGACCGGTGGGGAGCGGCGAAGAAGTGCGTGGACGTGATGATGCCCGGGTATTGGAGAGAAACTGTGGCGAGCGAAAAATATAGAAAGAGAGAAGAAGGTATTTCGGAAGCCTCGAGAGTGTTCAAGGCGATGGGCGGTATGGAGAAAGGTAAAGTCAAAATTAACGGCAAGAAGATACACACGTGATCGATCGCGCGTCTCTTTCGCGTTATTATATTATAAATTGAACGCAACACAACAATTTAATTTGGACTACATGTACGTATAACTACAAAGTATTATTAACCCCGCCAAATATACTATAGTCTCTTAGTATCCGCTCGGATGCTTCTTCCTCCATTTCCACGCGTGCCCAAGACTCTCTTCTAAATCCACGTACCTGGCTTTCCACCCCAACTCTTCTTCGATTTTATCGACATTCGCGTACACTTCGGCGTAATCTCCCGGCCTCGCTTCTTTCTGCTCCACCACTTTAATGGGCACTTTCGTCACTTTTTTACACGCGTCCACGAATTCCTTCACGCTCACGCCTCTCCCCGTCCCGACGTTGTATAAGCTCGGTGGGTTTGCCGTCGCTTTCTCCATGGCTAAAATATGCGCGTCGATTAAATCCGTCACGTGAATAAAATCTCTCACGCACGTCCCGTCTCTCGTATCGTGGTTCGTCCCCATCACGAGTAAGTGTTCGATGCTTCCTAAAGCCGCGTCAAAGCACGCGCCGGAAATTCTCCCGTGTTTTCTCAACTCCGGTCTCGGATACTCCCCCAATCGTCCTTTCGGATCGGATCCAAATACGTTAAAATACCTCAAAATCACCGCTCTAAACTCTGGATTCGCAAACGCGTAATCCCTAATCGCCTCCTCCGCGAACAATTTCGACTTCCCGTACGGATTAATCGGCACCGTCGGCGTTTTCTCGGTAATCGGTAGTACGTCTGGATTCCCGTACGTCGCGCACGTGCTCGAATAAATCAACTCGTTCACTTTAAACCTATCCATCGCTTGTAACAACGTCGCCGTGTTACTCGTCACGTTTTTATAATACTTGTTCGGATCCGCCATGCTCTCGCCGACGTACGCCACCGCGGCAAAATGAATCACCTTATCCACTTTCGGTTTCGTCTCAAACGCCGCGTTTAACACGTCCACGTCCGCTAAATCTCCGTGTATTACTCTCAGCGACCTTTTTGGTTTCTTTAGCTTCGAGATTTCCTTCGTCAGCGCTCGCAACGCGCCTTCGTTCCCTCGAGACAAGTTATCCACGATCGTCACCACGTGTCCTTCCTCGATGAGTTTTAAGGTCCCGTGCGAGCCGATAAACCCGGCGCCGCCGGTGACTAAAACGTGCGATTTCGCAGAGTCGGTTGGTTTTAGAACTGTTTTCGACGCTTCGTGTTTGTAGTGATGATATTTGTGACGCGCGTTCCGCGAAGAATCGATCGTCCCATCCCGGGGGAACCCATCCCCATCGCCAGCGGGGAAGTCCCTTCGCATCATCATCGTTTTCCCAAAGTACAGCGCAGACGTAAAAAGCACCGCCAACAGGAACAAAACGCGCGCGTGCCCAGTTGAGTTGTTCGCGTTGAACAACGATTGCCACCACCCCTCTCGGTCGCGAGACGTCATCATCTCGCGTATTCTGTTCCGTATGTTTGTCTGCCTTCGAGGCAAATCCGTCGCCGGGTGCGTGCCTTCCTCCTCCGCTCTCCTCGCGGTTGTGTTCTCGTGAAAACGCGGAGATTGGCCACGCGCTCGCAAGTTTTGCATGTACTGCTGCGACTGCTACGACTACTGCTGCTACTGCGTGAGAGAGAGAGAGAGAGAGAGAGACTGCCGCGTCCGCGAGAGCAGCGCACGAGTGGCGACTTCTTGTCGTGCTTTTCCCCCAAACTTCAAGGGAAAAGGTCTACACATCTTCTCACTTGCGCGCGCAAAAAGAAGCGGGGGTCGCTTTTGTTCTCTCGTCTTTTGCGCGAAAGAGCAGCGCGATACTCTCTCTGTGTATTTTTCTCGCGGGGCACTTTGAAAGTCATCGGAAGAGTACAACACATCTCATCCGTCATGGGCGCGAAACAATCATCTCAGGACGACGCCGGTCGAGAAAACCTCGACGCGCTGAAGGAAGAAATCGAACGATTGCGAAAAGCTTTATCCGAGGAAGAAGAGAGGAAGAAGACCACCAGAGAAGAAGACAAAAAGACCACGAGCAAAACGACGAGCGCTCCTATTCAGGTCGACGATCGAGAGTTGGAGAAACGCTTGCTGTTGCAAACGCAGAGCGATGGCGAAGTCGATTCCGCGTCGTTCGCCTCGCAACACGCAGTCGATCCGAAACGCATCGTTGGCATCATCAAATCTTTAGCCGCATCGAACGTGGTCGTCTTCTCGGAAACAGACAAGAATACGCTGAATTTAACGGAAGAGGCGATGAGTTTTATCGAAAATGGGAGTCCAGAAGCGAGAGCGTTCGATTTCGTGAAGAGTAAAGGCAAGAACGGCGTCTCTTTACCGGAGTTTAAGAAGCTGGAGAAGACGATATCGGAGGTTGGGTTTAAGCAAGCGATGCAGCAAAAATGGTTGGCGATGGATAAAGCGACGAATTCAGTCGTCGCGAAAGTGGAGGAGATTACGGATACGTGTCGAACGTATTTGAGGATGATTAAAGAGGGGAAGAAAGAGGAAGTGCCTGCGAAAGAGTTGGACGCGTTGATAAAGAAGAGAAAGTTGGCAAAGGTGGAGACGTGGAAGGAATACGCGGTGAAACGAGGGCCGGAGTTCGCGTTGGAGAGGAAAAAGTTGGAACACGATTTGACGAAGGAGATGCTGGCGAACGGGGCGTGGAAGACGGCGACGTTTAAAGAGTACACTTTAGTCCCTGGAGCTGGGAACATCCCAGCGAGTGGTCACGTTCACCCGTTGTTGAAAGTGAGAAGGGCGTTTCGCGAGATTTTCTTACAGCTCGGGTTTAGCGAGATGCCGACGAACAACTTCGTCGAGTCTGGGTTTTGGAACTTTGATACGTTGATTCAACCTCAACAGCATCCAGCGAGAGATGCGCACGATACGTTTTTCATGAAGACGCCGGCTAAGGCGAACTTTGCGCCGGAAGAATACGTCGAGAAAGTGAAGAAAATGCACGAAGTCGGCGGTCACGGATCGGTTGGTCATAACTACGCGTGGAAGAGAGAAGAAGCGGATAAGAACATTTTGAGAACGCATACCACGGCAGTATCGGCGAGAATGTTGCACAAATTAGCAGAGGATGGGTTTAAGCCGTGTAAACTGTTTAGCATTGATCGCGTGTTCAGGAACGAAGCGGTGGACCGAACGCACTTGGCGGAGTTTCACCAAGTGGAAGGGGTTGTCTGCGATAAAGGATTGACTTTAGGAGATTTGATTGGGGTGATTAGGCAGTTTTTCGCGCAGTTGGGAATGACGCAAGTGAGGTTTAAACCCGCGTTTAATCCGTACACGGAGCCGAGTATGGAGATTTTCGCGTTTCACCCGATGTTGGGCAAGTGGGTCGAAGTCGGAAACTCAGGAATGTTCAGACCGGAAATGTTGTTGCCGATGGGTTTGCCAGAAGATGTCAGCGTAATCGCGTGGGGTTTAAGTTTAGAACGACCGACGATGATCATGTTCGGAATTGACAACATTCGCGATTTATTCGGGAGCAAGATGCAGTTGCAATCGGTCAAGAATAACCAGTTGTGTCCGCTCGGCTTGGAAAAGTAAACATTTGTTATACATACTAATCTTACATATGATCACTCCTCTAACTTACTGTACTAGATGCGTGCATACTATGCGCTATTGCGTTGATGACTATACGCGAACTTCCTTCGTCTCTTTACTATTATAAGCTACCTACCTTACGCGACTTTTTTGCCCAGAGTCTCTTTCAATTCGATCCATCTCGAGAAGAAATCCGTCGAGCGATTCGACTGGTGCCAAAACGACGCGCCGATAAAATCTTCGTTTCGAATCGTCCGTAAGTTTTCGCACTTATTGGAAATTGCTTCGAGTATTGGAGGAATCGTTTTCTCTTTATTGAAGAGTTCGTTTCGTAGCTCGACGCCGCGTTTGGACTGTTTCGTCCAAAGCGATTCGTTCGTAAACGAGTCCACGGCTGCAGTCGCAAACGCCGCCGGAGTCACGCAATCAAACGTACCGCCCCAGTTGGCTTTGATGGCATCCATGTTATCGCATCCATTCTCAAAAATACCTGGAACCCCGATACCTTCGCCACCAATCGGTGTCGTGATAACCGGCGTGCCGTATTTGAACGCCTCGATAATTTTCCCCTTAATCCCTGCCCCGAATCGCAACGGCGCAAGTAACACTTTCGCCGTTGATAACGTTTCGCCAATATCTTTGCAAAAGCCTTTGACAAAGAAGCCGTTCTTCGCGTCGTTTAATTCATCGACGTGTTTGGGTAAACACGTGGCGCCGAAAGCGTGAAATTCCGCGTTTGGCAGTTTTCCTCGAATCAGAGGCCAAATTTCTTTCTTTAAGTATCTCAACCCATCGACGTTTGGCGCGTGATTAAACGTTCCAATCGAAACGAATACATCTTTTCTATCTGCGAACGGCGTGATGATACTCTTCGTATCGATCGTTTCGAAAAACGGCGCCAAACACAACTTCTCCTTCGGTACGCCGCACGCCGCGTGCAACAGCTCCAGCTCAGCGGACGAACAGACCAACGTCAAATCCGAGCGGAAAATAGAGCTAATCTCTCTCGCAAAATCGTCATCCGTCGCTTCTGGTTTCGCGTTTATCGATCTTTCAATCACATTACTAGTATCACCACTACCACCACTACTCTCCAAACCGACGATCCTCGCCCTCTCTCGCCTCAGAGCGTGGCAATCCTGCATATCCAACACTCGCAAAGCGTCCGCGCACATCTCTCGCACCCGAAACGAATACGCTTCTTCCGCTAAAAATCGATCGAAAACGACCACGTCGATTGGATTCCTTTTCCCGCACTCCTCTAAAACAGTTTTAAACGCATCCTCGCGATTCGGTATCGCGTTCGCGTAAAATTTTACCCCTCTTTCCACCAACTGTTTGTTCACCTCCCTGTTTTCTTGCTCGTCCATTTTTGAAGCGCACGCGTAGTGCACGTCCGAAAATCCAGCTTTTAAGAAACCTTCCATCAAATCGCGCGTGCGAACGCCCGCCGCGGAGGTTTCTGGTGACAAAGGGACGAACGAGAGGAAGAGGACGGCGCCTTTTTTGCGCGCGTTGTTCACCCCCTCGTGGTTTTGGTCCGCCACCGCACCGATGGAACGACGACGAGTTGGACGATGATGACGACGGTACTTCTTATCGCAAAACGACGCATTCATTCCAGAGAATGCGACGACGTGACGCATTCTTTTCACCGTCGTTGTTATTCGCATTCTCGCGGCGCGTGTGAGCGTGGTGGTGCGCATTTTATATGAATTGTGGTGTACTTGTTTCATGAAGAAAAAAGAAGCTTTTGCGGCTTTTGCGTAAGAGCGCGAAGAAGAAGAAGAAGAAGAACGCGTGGTATATAACACGATGGTGTTCATGTGCTGGTATTATATAACAACGTATGTTTATGTTTGAAATTTGTTTGTTCGTTTGTTCGTTAAAAAGCGCGAGCAGCGGTTGGATGATTCGAGGCGCGAAAAGGTCGCCCAAAAGTCACATCTCGTCGTCGTCGTCGTACTATTTATTCTTGACTCTTCTTTCGAAGCGCTTCCAACTCGCTCTCGATGGCGTCGCTCACCGGTCTTCCTTCCGGCAAAGAACCACCCCCACTTCCGCTTTTCAACCCTTTCATGGCGTTTAACTCATCCTCCACGCTCCCGGTTTCCAACATTTTAAACTGCTCTTCCAACGCGTCCGACGCGGTCAACACCCCCACGGCTTCCGCCTCCGCCTCCGCCGCTAACACTTTCTCTTCCATTCTCTCAAACGCGCTCAACGCGCTCGAAGTGCTCACGCCTTGCACCATATCCGCGACCGCTTTATTCGTCTTTGCACTCGCCGCTCGCGCTTTCAACGTGTCCTTCTTCGACTTGGCCTCCGCCATCTTCGTTTCCAACACTCTCGTATTCGCCACCAACTTCTCCACCGCTTCTTTCTGCAAGAGCAAATTTTCCTTCATCCCGTCTGCGTTCTCCTGGTACGATTTGCGTCTCGTCAACGCTTCTCTCGCTAAATCGTCGTCTCCTTTTTCAATCGCCAGCTGTGCTCGCTTGTACCAATCGTCCGCGGTCTTTTGCGCCGAGTTATATTTGTTCTCCAATTGCTTCTGCGACGCCATCACTTGCGCGGTGGCTTGCCGCATCTTGATCAAATCTCCGTTCATTTCGTTCACGGTTTGGTCCAAGATTTTTTCCGGATCCTCCGCGGCGGTGATGAGCGCGTTCGCGTAGGAGGAGATCACGCGCGTAAATCTGGAGAATAAGTTCGCCGAAACGGTCAAGGAATGCGCCGCTCTTTTATTAGAGTTTCTCCTTCGCTCTGGTACACCTGAAGCATCAGAATCTTCGCGATGACGACGACGGACACAAAAAGAGGAGGAAGATGAGGAGGCGTTTTTCCCGGTCATGAATCGAGACGTTCTCATCACACTAGATTTCGCGGAGAAAAAGGTGCGCGGGTTGTTTGACATCATCGTCGTCATCGTTTGCGTGCGTTTTGTTGCGTATTGCGTGTGTTTGTGTGCGCGTTTACCGGAGTGGAAAGTGGCGCATTTTGGAGGATAAAATGGAAGAAATGTTTCACATTTTACACGTACACTTACCTAAAAGAGAAGATGTCGTCGAGAGCTTTGCGACGCGCTTTGCAGCAGCGAGAGGAGGATCCGGACGGCGCGTTTGCTGCCAGCGCTGCGAAGAGGTCTTCTTTTGATTCTTCTTCTTCTTCTTCTTCGGAAGGGAACGACTCCGATTTGGACGAGGGGAGGAGGCAACCGAAGAAGAAGAACAACGAGAACGCGTTCGCGGCGTTTTTGACGATGGATGACGACGACGACGACGAAGAAGAGAAAGAAGAAGACGAAGAAGAAGAAGACAAAGCGATGATGGTAAAGGTCAAAAAGGAGACTTTTGAGAAGACAAAGCGCACGATTCAGACGAAGAAAAAGAAGAAGAAGAAGAAGAAAGAGAAAGAGGAGGAGGATGAACTCGAGGCTGCCTTGATTGGAATAGAAGCGCCGAACGCTCGGGTACCGGACGCCGAGGAGGAAAAGGAAAAGGAGGAGAAAAATAGGAAATCGAGAAAACGATGGGACGAGTTATTCGCGTGCGACGTTCGGAAATTAAAAGCGGAAGACGAACTGAGACGGATGTTTATGAGTCCGTCGTCGAATGCGGTAGGCGGAGAGTTTAGCGGTAGCGGTAGTAGTAGCGGTAGCGGCATCTTCGCGAGACCGAAGAGCGGATGGTCGAACAAGTCGCGAGCGATCGGTTTGGCGATGAAGAAGACAAAAAATCTGGAGGAGAAGTTTAGAGGCGATTTTGCCTACGAGGAGGACGTAGGGGGCGACGGTGAAGTATCGTATTATCAGTTTTCGACTGGAGCCGCGTACGAAGACGCGAACGAGTTGTTTGAGAAGGCGAGAGAAACGCACGATCCGAGAGCGATTACGCATCTTTTAATGAAGTATCCTTTACACGCGGAGTCGTTGTTGGCGATCAGCGACGTGCACATGGTCGTTGGCGATGCCGATAAAGGGTCAGACGCTATCGAGCAATGCTTGGCGGCGTTTGAGAAATCTTTTCATAAAGATTTCATCGCAGACGTGAAGAAGGGGACGGCGAGGATTCCCATCGATCCGCCCGGGAAAGCGTTCATCGACGAAGATAAAGACGAAGACGAGAGCATTTTCGACGTGATTGATGAATTGAGCGATCGTCGCGAGAAATTAGAAGAAGCCATCGAGATGTGGGACCGATCGAGAGAGAAGACGTTTTTAAAAGCGTTGTTCAAACAGACGTGTTCGTTGACTCGAAGAGGCTGTTACAACGCCGCGTTGGAGGTTTCCAAGATGCTCTTTAGCGTCGAGCCGAAAGATTACTTTTGCGTCGGCTTTATCATCGATTACGCGGCAATTCGGTCGGAGAAATTAGAGTGGTTGGAAGAGTTTCTCGAATCGCTTTTAGAACGACGAGTGTCGCCGTTCGACATGTGGTATCGACCAAATTTTTCTTACTCTTACGCCATCTGTTTGAAATTGCGAGACGAGCAGAGTAAGATAAAGTCAAACAAAGCCGACGAAGCCATGCGTCAAGCGATCATGCAACACCCGTTAGCGCTTTACTTCTTAGTCGAAAAGCTCGATTTGAAGACGCGAGACGTGGAATGGTTCGAAATTATCGAGCGCTCGAGTTACTTTGAAAAAACGACCACTTCCAACAACGCGAGCTATGAATTCGCGTGCAAACTCTTCGCGGAGAGACATCATTACTTGTGGCGACCGGAACGCATTCTGTCCTGGATGAAAGCTATCGCCCGTAGCGTCTGCGAAGAGTACGAGAGAATGAATATTATTTTGAACAGACCGACGAGTAGCGAGGAATGGAAGCACGAGGAAGAAGAGCGCGACAAAATCTACGCGGAATTGAACTCTGTGACGTGGCAAATGACGCGAAACGCAAATCTCGAAGTGAAAGAAGGAAGAAACGTCGCGAGTATGTTTTCTCACGTCTCTTTCGAGGACTACCAAGACGTCGTGAAAAGACAACTTCCCGAAGACGACGAGAATCCATTCTTGGCGCCGGCGCCACAACAACGCAACAGAAACGAAAACAACCGGCACGCCGCGATGGATGATATGAACAACAGGTTGAACAATATGAACAACAATCTCGCGCTCATCGCGGATGCGGCCGAACGATTTGCTGCCAGAGATAATAACGTCGAATGGCGAGAAAATGGAATACCGGAAGAGGAGCTCCGAAACATCGCGGAAACGCACGGCCGTGGGAACGACCCCGGCGCGATTGGAATGATGCGCGCGTTCTTCGCCACGTTATTCCGCGGCGACGAAAACAACGGCGATTTTCAAAACGATAGATTGAGAGACGCGTTGCAACGACAACAACAACATCAATAACATCAACAACGAGGAGGAAATAAGGAGGAAATTAGAATTTTAGATTGAAATGAATACAGATAGCAGCATCGTAGGTACTCGCTCGCTTCGCATGAATCTCGCACATACATACGAAAATACGTCAGAAAATGAAGCACAAAACTGACGTCAACGGAGACAATGGAGAACACTCCATCGTCCCGCACATCCTCCCGCGCGGCTACCGCGCGGTGAACAAGCGAGGCACGATTCACACGACTTTACGTTTGCGAGAAACCAGCGTGCCGAAGAAACCTGGGAGGCACGTGCACAGAGAAAGAGCGTTTTATCGCGCGATTGTTCCGGACAACACGGTACGTTTTCCCCGTTAAAATGGTCTCGAATTGGATAACACACGTTTTATACCTCACACGAATACGACGCCTCTTTTATCAACTCTGACGAAATATGTCTCTCACTCTCCTCTCAGATACAAGCGACGTCGTTTCCCGACGTCCACGTGAAACGGTTCACCGATTGCGGTCGGTACCTGGTCTGTTTCAGTCGAAACTTGTGCGACGTTTTAGTCTTCCGGTATCGAGGGATATCGCGAGGGTACGAAAAATGTCGCAAGCGAGAACTGGGGAAGGAAGACGCGATGCGAGAGATTAGCAAACATTACTCGAACTTTGAGAGCTATTTTAAACTCGTATCGACGGCGAGTTTATCCGCCATGGCGCAAGCGAACGACGAATCGTTTTGTAGGGATTTTTTGTTGACGGCGAGAGGAGGGAAGTATTTAGTCGTGGCGTCGAGCACGCAGGTGGATTCGAGCGCGAATACGAATGCGAATGCGACGACAACGAATGCGGGTGTAGGTGGGAATAATAATAATAACAACAACAACAACAACAACGAGAATAGGAACAGAACGGCGGCGGCTGAAGCGGCGTCGTTATTAGAGGGACAAGAGAATGTAGATGCCATGAACGATTTGAGCGTATTCAACGCGTTGCCGACGATTGAATCGATTACGTTTCACATCATTGAAACGGAAAGCGGAGAGATTGTGGACAGTAAAATGTTCTCCAACGATTTTATGAGGTTAACGAGGAACCAATGCGCGACAATTTACAAGGACACGTCGTTAGCGATCGTCTCGTTGAAACACAAAAGTTGCACGTTTTTAGATATCAAGGAGAACGGGAAGTTGGAGGAGAAATTCACGTTAGGGTCGTACTGCGAAGCCGGGGACGAGGAAATTTTAAAGCAAATGGACGAAACGCAAGCTTTAGAGGAGAGTGCGAATAACCGGCGACGTGGTGGACGATATAACGCCGATGACCGGGAGAGTCTCACCGCTGCTGATGGCGTTCCCAACATTCGAAGAAGCTCGCGACAGGACAACAACAACAACAACAACAGGAGCATCACAGGCTTGACGCAAAAGCTTCTCGTTCACCGATTCCTCGATGCCTTGTGCAAGTGCGAAGTCTACGACAGCCCAGAAGAACTCCGAAACTTTCACAAAAACTTTGAAAAGTTGGCTCGATTAACCTTAGTCCACGCTCGACAGCTCGACGATTCGCTCTTGCTCTTGAAATTTGTCCCGGCGGAGGCGGTGCATCAAATTGTATTCGCGAACCAGTCGACGCATTTAGATAAACTCAGACGACGGTTTGACGATTCAACGCACAGGGCGGTGTTGACGATATACGATTTAGAGAAGAGAACATTCTTGCACGTCGTTCCGTGCTCCGCGATTGAAGCCATGAACGACGACAATCAAACGATGACTACGTTTCTGGGATCGAACAACAACGCGGGAATCGCGGCGACGCGAGCGGCACAGCCGGCGAACACGTTTGATAGCTCCTCGCCGTTTAAGAATGAAGAAGAAGAGGCGGTGTTCTTCTCTCCCACGCACGGTTTAAACATGTGGCAACGTCTAGCGGGAGGGAGGAGAGAAGACATGGCGAAATCCTTCATTCGCGACGGTATTCTCAACGCGCCGAACGAGTTGACGTTGCTAGGTAACGCCGCGAGTTTACTTTTGAACGTCGATGCGGCTTCGGATACGAGTCAAAGCCGTTCGATAAGCCCTTATTTTGATCGTAGCTTGTTTCATTACGACGAACGAAACGTCTCTGCGATGTGCGTCCCGAAACCTCGAGCGGAATTCGGCGTGAAGTTTACGCCGGTAGAACCAGAAATGGAAAACGTCCCCATCGACGGCATGGAAATCGGAACCTTGTTATCGGTAGGGAAGAGATTTACGCTCCGCGCAGCCTCTTTGGACGATACCATCTTACAATCTCGTTCAAAGAGACACTGTGCGTACGTTTTTCATCCTTCAGATCCGTTCGCGATGAGCATCATGCAAAGTTTCATGCAACCGAGTCAGATGTGTTTTCACACGCGTTTGGCGCCGGGCACCGAGAAATTCTTCGACTTTGCGCCCCACGTCGGGGAAACGAGCAGTCACGTAGCGCAACAACGATAGCAGATAATAGAAGTTATAGATAGATAGAGAAAGATGCGTGTGGTCTTTACAAAAAGAATAATAAATACAGTCGTACTTTGTTGTACAAAATCTCTCTCCTCAAACACATCACGGCGCTTGCAACACGCCGTCCACCAACTCTCTCAGCGGCATCATCTCTTCGCTACTAATCAAACTAAATTCTACCGCAAAATACACAAAATGTTTAAATATCGTGTTCAAATGTTTCTCCGCTTGCAACGCGCAAATAATCTTGAAGTGCGAGTGGTACAAATGCGCGTACACTCGAAACAACCTCGCCGCGATTTTCTTCACCCTCTTCTTAAAATCCCGCGGGAACGCGTCGCCTTGCTTCTTCGGGAATATCTTCTCGTCGTCGATTTGCTTCTCCACCCATCTGAACAGATACCCGCAATACACCGGCGCAGAACACTCCATCGGTTTCATAACTTCCTCCCCGTCCATCCATCGGTACTCAAACTTCGGCCCGGCGCACATCGTCGGACACGTCTTCTCCGTGCAGTGTTCCGTGTTGACCACGTCGTAGAGGAAAACCAGCGCGTTAAAAAAATCAACCACGTTCACCGCGATCCATTCGAGTTCGTCTTCACCTTTCGGTAATTTCACCGCGTCGCGTAACGACCCGTTATTTCCTAACGTCGAGTTGATGTGCGCTTGCAATTCGATGCCTTTTTGCCCGACCGGGATTGGTTTCTTCCGGAACGTCGATTGGATGTTAGAAGTCTGGTGGCTGGTGTTCCCCGTCGCAGCTATATTTCCCGATGATTGAGCAGCAGCAGCACCAGCAGAGGAGGCAGATAAAAAGGAGGACTTCTTGGACAAAACGTTGTTGTTCGACGTTTTCGCGGGGTTGGTGTCCTCGCTTTTATTGGAGCTGCCACCGCCTCTTTTTCCGGACGAACCGAACGAGAACATGATGAGTGAGATTTTGTGTGTGTTTTTGTCGAGCGAAAAGGCAGTTGTTTTACTTCACATTTTTTATAGGCAACGCTTCACGCATCTCAATCTATACATCACACCTTCTGAATACTATCTTCGTTATGATATAGCATTTCATCATTTGAGCTGTTTATTGACTGAATTCATCTTCTTTTTCCCTCGGCCGACTCGGTAGTCGACGTCTTTCTGGAGGAACACGTAGACGCAGTCGTCGACGCCGGAGCGGAAGGAGAGCATTTCGAGGTCGAGGTAGGAGACGACGAGAGATTGGTAGGTGGCGAGTTCGTTTTCGTCGAAGAGTTCGTTTTCGTCGGCGTCTTCTTCTCCTTCGTCGGCGTCGTTGGCGGCTTTTTTGTTGCGCTTCATCTTAGTCTTATTCTTCTTCTTACCGCCGCCGCCGATGGGGATGAAGCCGAACAATTTCGTTTTCGGCGGCGAGAGGGCGAGCGCGTTCGTGCTCAAGACGGTCAACTCTCCGGTCTCGGAACTTTGCGGCCAGGAGCGGAGTATTTCGTAGCGCATCTTATTTTTCGGTTTCTTGTCGTCCTCGATTTTGATTAAATCGTCGTCGTTGGCAAACACGTCGACGGCGAAATCAATGGTGCCTTCGCTCCGTTTGTTCCGCGTACCGAATATTCCGCGTCTTTTTCCAACTCTGAGAAGGTCGGTGTCGTTAGTGAAAGCGAGCGACCACTGGCCGTTGATAAGAGTGCTTCGCGTGGGCGTTTTCGTGTTGTTCATGGCTTCGAGTTTACGCAAGGTCACTTTAAAGTCTTCGAGTTGTTCTTCGGTGACGTCTCCGTTGCGACCGGAGTCTAAATTAAGCGCTTTCTTGATGACTTCTGCTTTGAGCGCGGCGATTTCGGCGTTACGTTGCATCATTCTAGCTTCTGGAGAGGTGAGCGTTTGGACCGTTTTCAACGCCGAAGCCGCAAACGCCGCGAGGAAGTTGTTGTTGTTTTCAGCGCCCGACGCCGCGGGAGTCTTTTCCTTTTCTTTCTCTTTAAGTTGCTTCTCGTCCTTCCACGCGACGGAGTTATCCTCGCTTTTAATCGGTTCTTTCCACGCCGCCTTCACTTCCGATTCTGTCTTTTCTTCTTTCACGACCGATTTCTTCTCTGCCTTCGTCTTCTTAAAGCTCGCGGAGGCGGACTTATAGCTCTTCACGCCTTTCGTCGCCGGCGGCGATTTCTTTGGAGTTGCGGTTGGGAGCGAAAACTCTGGCTCTTCCAACATCGGTTCGATCAACGCGGACGAAGGCGCAGCAGTTGATGTCGTCGCCTTCGGTGTCGGTGTCGGTGGCGATGAAGCAGCGGCAGCAGCGGCTAATCTCTCAGCCTCTGCCAACTTTCTCTTTTCAAACTCCAAGCCTCTCTGAAGTTGCGCCAGGCGCTCAGTTAATTCCGCCGCTTTTGGTTCTAACGCCTCGCACTCTTCGCCTTTGCAGTCGTCCAAACTCGATGAAACACGTTCTGCTTCCAATATGGCCGCTTTCGAGGCACTTTCGGCAGCGCGAACGGCAGCTTTCGCCGCTAATTTTTTCTTTGCCGCCGAGGCTTCGTCGCTTTTACTTTCGTCGCTCAAGCGCTTGGCGTTTTCGGCATCCATCTCCGCGCGTCTTTGCGCGAGGTCCGCGCTTCCTCCTCCTTGCGCGGCACGCACAGATTTCACGACGGGTTTGACGACGGTTTTCATGATTTTCTCTTCGAATTCTTTCTTATCGAACTTTTCGATTTCAGCTTTGACTTTTGAGATGGTTTCCGAAAGGTTCGCTCTCGCGAATTCAGTCGCCTCTTTCGTGACGATTTTGAATTCGCTGCTTTTCTTTGTCATCGACGGTTTCTTTTTAGCTACGTTTGCTGTTGGTACTGTTTCTGCTACTTGTGTTTTCGCCATTTGCGGTGGTGATACATATTTTCCTTCTTCCTCTTTGTTTTCTTCGTACTCGTCGGCGGCGGCGAAAACAAACTTTTCGATGGCCTCCCCGACAGCTCCTTCCTCGTTCGTCGCGTTCGTGGTAAACGTCGCCACTTTCTTTACGCTATCCTTCGCGTTCGCAACCGCTACGCTCGTTCCCGCCATTTTCAGTAAATCCAAATCATTCTCGGCGTCTCCAATGGCTAATACATTTTCCATCTCGACGTTCAAAATCCTCTCGCACGCGCGCTTCACCGCGGCGCCTTTCGAAGCGCCCTTCGGCAAAAACTCTAACATACCATCAACAGCCACGGTCATATCGACGTCGTAATTTCCCAACATTTTCTCCGCTTCCTCGCGAAACCGCGCAAAGTTTTCATATTTACTCCCGTTCGTCTCTTCGTCCCAAAATAAAATCATCTTGTTCGGTTTCTTTTCGTACAATGACAACTTTGGCACAGATATCGGCTCAGCTTCGCCGTACTTCATCACCAAATCCGTCTGCGCGTCTCTCTTCTCGCAAACAATCTTCTCCTCGCAAAACGCGACGACTGAAATACCGCGAATGCGACAGTACCCGCAAATCGCCTCCGCGGCGATCGCCGGCAACGTCAACGACTCCAACACGTTCCCAAGACCATCGTACGTGACTGTCCCTTGCACAAACACGCCCGGAACGCCTTCGTCTTGGTTCAACTCCGAGAACAATTTCTCCGCCCACGGCCCTCGAGTTTTCCCAGTCGCGATCATCGTCGGCACTTTCCTCTCCACAAGCGCTTTTTTAATCATCGCTTCCGTTGTCCCGGTCAAACTAAAACCATCCGCGTTTGTGACTAACGTTCCGTCCACGTCCGAACAGATGACTTTGACGACTTTAAAGTTCTTTTTCTTCGTAAACATCTTCGCATTATTCGTAGTATTCAAAGTCGCATCAACATCAACATTTTCATCATCATCGCTCGAACCACTACTCCTCGCGACGACGTCCGAGGACGATATCACCGCGTTCACGAGAACACCAAAACCTCTTCTCCCACTCAGCTTCTTCTTCTTTAACTTCTTCTTCTTCGTGCAAAAAACGCATGACGACGCAAAGCCAGCGTCACCACCACGACGTTTCAAAACCGGCTGCAGATTCCCATCATCATCTTTGCGAGAAGAAACAGAGACAGAAGACCAATTCTTCTTCAAACGAGAACGGCGACTTTGATACATCCGAGAAGAAGAACAACACCTACTCTCGATCATCTGCTGGGGGGAGAGCGACACAGAAACCGAAGAAAACGACATGTTTATTCAAAGTTTCTCTCAAGTATTTGCTTTAAAATTCCGTAGACTCAAAGTTCCAATTACTCGCTCGATCCGTACTCAAACAGTTCCAATTCTCCTCGAATGACTCGCGGTGATCCGTACTCAAACTCTCCTCGCGATTCCAGATGCAGAGTATGCACGAATGGCGCGACTTAAACCCCAGAAAATACGGAGGGTATTCCTCTATGAATGAGGGAAAGTGAAGGAAAATGTGTGGCCATTTTTAACGTGAAATTTAGGGTTTGCAAAATTTTCGTGGCTGGAAATGCACTCGAGATACTCTTCTTCTTTGTTGTACTCCTTTCTTTGCGAAAAGAGTACTACGTGCGTATGTAGACGGCGACGAACATATTTCTTCTAAGAAATGATGATGCTGATGCTATTTTACTTCTCCAAATCCTCCTCCTTTTTCGAAACTCGTGTCTTTCGAAACTCTCTTCGAAAAGTCTCCGAGAACAGATACAAGATAGGCCATCGGAGCGCGAGCTTTTCCTTCTCTTCCTCCTTGAAATTCGTAAGCGAGAAGTTTCGCGCGAACATTTTCTTCTCTTTAAAATACGCGAAAGTCGTCCCGCACAAAACGAAGGCGAAACCGACGAGCGCGTACCCGTTCTGCAGAACGCTTCCCGTCCTCGCACCGGAAAGCCCCGGCGGGGGCCCTCCGTACGTCGTCACCGATTCCACGTAGTGGAAGTTACTGTACGAGTTTTCACCGCGACGTTCTTTCCGAATCTCTCTCTTCTTTTCGACCGTTCTGTTGCTCGGAAGAGATGGTCCCAAATCCTCGCGAGCGTCGTTTCCTCTTCCTCCTCCTTCTTCTTCGAACATCGTCATCCTTTTTCGAGCGTTGAGAAGCTCCCGGTCGATCGACGCGAACTCTTCCTCCAAGTGACTCAAAAATCCACCTCCTAAAAACTCTTCTCCTCTCGGGGCATTCCGACTCCTCGTATTCCTCGTGTTTTGCATCCTCGTCGTGGTGTGAGTGTTATTACTATTACTACTGCTACTACACACCGCCTGGTTCCTGTTTTGACTCCTCCTCGTGGTGTGAGTAGTACTCCTACTCCTACTCCTAAACACCGCCTGGACGGAGCATTTTGACGCTTTAATGGGGAAAGATGATTTTGACTTTGACGATGACGATGCCGTTCGACAACAGAAGAGAGAAGGGGAGGAGGACATGTTGCAGCAGTATTCGCTCGTTTTGGTGGTGGTGGTGAGACGAGCGCTTTTACTGCGAAAGAGCGAACGAAAGAAAGCTTTTGACTCTTTGGGGATGAAAAGTGAGGAAATCTTCACTCGAATGCACTAATGCGAAACGACGACGACGACGAACAGAGAACAAACACAATGTCCAGTCTGACGTCGTTCCTCCATCAGAAAGGCGTGAACATAAACGCTTTATTCAACAACGCTCCTCCTCCTCCTGACGATCAAAACGATATCGAATCCTCAGAACTCGTGAAAACCATCCACGCGCGTTCCAAACGGTTCGTTGCCCAAATGTCCCCGCACATAGACGCCATCGAAACGAACGTGAGAGAGATGACATCAAAAGCGAGAGGCGCGCGCATGACAAATGCGCTCGAGTTACACGCCTTGATTGATTCTTGTTCTTTTTCTGAGCGTTCTTCGTCTCAAACGAGCGAGGAAATGGAAGAGAAAGACGAGAGGGATGTGCATGCAAAGGAGGTGGAAGCGTTGAGAGGCGAGATCGAGCGCATGGTGGAATCGAAAGAAATAGAAGGAAAGAAGGAGGAAGAAAGGAAAGAGAAAGAGAGGAAAGAGAGGCGGGAGAGAGAGTTACGAGAGGCGATGATGTTTAGGAAAGAATAATGATATATATAGGAGAGAAGTAGAGCACACGTAGTAGTAGTCTAAATTCTAGTATTCGCATCACAACCGCTACATGTAGTAGTAGTAGTAGTAGTAAACGCTGCTTTTCTTGCTAATGATGAACTCTTCTAATGAACTATCGGGCGACAATATTCGCCCTTTAATGCGATGTGACCTTCGGTCAACCCGGCGTTTCGATCGATTTTCTCGCTCGCTCGTTTCGTGTGAAACGGCAACAACCAGCTAAAAACGTTATCGCCGAAAATCTCCTTAAAATTTCCCCACCGTCCTTTGTCGTACTTCCACGGCAACGTTTTCTTCTTCTCGTACATTTCAATCGTCGTCATGTTGGCTAAGACTAAGTTTCCGTGCATGACGATGAAGCCTAAAAGAGACGCCGCGAACGCGACGTTCATGACAAACGCGACAAAGACGAGCGTCATGGCGCCGCCGTGTTGCCTCAACTCGTCTCTCTCTTGCGGCGACGTGTCGCTCCCGGGTTGTTCGCTATCTTCCACGTCCTTGAAAAACTGCACGAAATCGCTCAGCAAACATATCGCGTCGAAAGTTGTTCCTATGAACGTGTATGCTAAAAATTGTAAGAAAAATTTGTAGTTTCTCGCGCCGACGCAGTTGGCCACCCACACGCAGTGGTGGTCCATCCTCAACACGCATCTCTGGCACACCGAGCAGTGATGGGTCCTCTCCGGTTTCCACGCGATGCATTTCTTACACACTCGTCGTTTGCTTTCACTTTTTGGAATATTCGCAGCTATCTCTTCATCTTCTTCGGGAGGTTCCCACCTCTCCGGCACGCTTCCGGGTTCCGCCAACACGATGGCGAAATAGGACCATAAAATCATAAAGATCATCAAATGATACGTCACCAAAACCGTCTTCGCCACCTTCTTCTCGTCTTCCGTCCCTTCTTCACTCAACGGTCCGTACACTAACGCAACCGTGGCGTAATACGTCAACCCGATGATCCCGAGCACGATTAATACCATAACCGACCCGAACGCTTTCAGTAATCTGCACGCGTTGGAGGCGAATATGTTCGTAAACGCGCCTTCATCCGGGGCGACCCATTTTTGATCTAAACCTCCTCCTCCTGTCGCGTTGAATGTCGTCGTGGAAGAGGGTGTTTTCTTCGGCGTCGACGGTTTCTTTACGTGCTGCGAAATCGTCGGCGTCGTCGGTTTCTTAATCTCCACGTGCGTTATTCGCCCTTCCGTGTTTTGTTCCATGAAGTTGCTCTTGTTGTTCGGTGGTCCTTTTCTCGTCGTCGCGTTTGATGAAACCGCTGCTGCCGCCCCGTACGAATTAATGTTAGTATTCGACGACGACGACGACGACGGCGTCGGGGATATCGTCGTTCCCGTCGTCCTTTGCGGAGTAGTATTTTGTTGCTCTCCTTGCGACGCGTTCTTCATCGGATTGGAATTCAACGACGGCTCCATCTTCGCGTTTTCGTCGCCTCCCCTCCGCGGCCACAATCCAACACGATGTGTAGAGAGTATTGAAGAAAGCACCCTACGACCAAAACCTTCTAAAGAAAAGAACGCTCTCTCTCTCGTGCACACTTACACACACAAAACACACAGAATAGAATAAAGGAATCTGTGTGTGTGTAAGTGCGCGTGAATTAAGAGAGTAACTTGATGCGTCTCGCGCAGGTCGAATGTGAAGCGCTGTCGCACAGATTCCCGAGAGAGAAACCAAAAGGAATTTTTTAGGGTTTCAATGTTTAGGGTATTATTTAGGGTTCTCGATTTTTTTCTTTCTCTTTGTGGATAACAAACTCTTCTGTGCATTACCACTAGTATTATAACGCGCGTAATACTACTCCCACAGAGGAGAGAATACGGAGTAGTATTTGCGACGCAAAGGCAAATATATATACATATACATATATATAATGCCGGAACCTGTCAGCATCCACCAAAATGACAAAGTTCTTTTTTTACGAGAAGAAGACCACCACGCTCAAAATCA
>Ga0181597_10000633_pt1 | contig 38798 bp, 39 predicted proteins | sample 041ome_5_FD_148647 | JGI IMG/M metagenome (GOLD analysis project Ga0181597, IMG submission 148647) | Coastal salt marsh microbial communities from the Groves Creek Marsh, Skidaway Island, Georgia - 041403US metaG (spades assembly) | ecosystem: Environmental > Aquatic > Marine > Intertidal zone...
AAGTACCAGTATAAAATAATTTGCTAATGACCTGTGTTATTAGCAAAAATGCCAATGGTGGCAGTAAATTCGGGGGCGATTTTACTATGACTAAGGCTTATGCTGGCGATTTGACGCCAGCGCAGGCATGGGAATTGTTAGGCCAGGATGGCCAGGCGGTTCTCGTCGACGTGCGCACACAAGCAGAATGGCAATTTGTTGGATTACCTGACGCCAGCAGTCACGGACGTGACGCTGCACTTATCGCCTGGCAGGTTTATCCTGATATGAGTATCAACCCAGAGTTTATAGAAACACTCGCCGAAGCTGCGCCAGATAAGGCTGCGCCGGTTATGTTTCTGTGCCGGTCAGGCGTCCGCTCCCAGGCAGCGGCCAGTGCCGCTACGGCAGCAGGCTATTCTAAAGCCTACAATATTTCGGAAGGCTTCGAAGGCAATCCAAATGCCGATCAACAACGTGGCAAAGTAGGCGGCTGGAAGGTCGCTGGCCTGCCCTGGCGGCAGGGATAACGGCAATGGCAAGTCTTGAAGAACGCAGAAATGCCGAATGGGCCCGGATTCGTGGCCGCCTCCGCGCTGATTTTGGCGACGGCGTGTTCCGCAGCTGGCTCCGCCCGCTGACCCTCACCGCCGTTGACGATGCCTCGGTCACCATGAGCGTGCCGACCCGATTCGTCCGCGACCGTGTGAACACCCTCTATGGTGATCGCTTGCGTGAGCTGTGGCGCGCGGAAGACGACGCGATCACGGGCATTGATATCGATGTTTCGCCCGAAACGGCTGGCCGCAAGCCAAGCCTGATCGCAGCCCCACCGCCGGAGCCGTCTGAAGCCGACGACTCGGCAGAAGCGCTGACGGACGATAGCTGGTCGGATGGTGTCGCATCACCACTGGACCCGCGCCTATCCTTTGACACCTTCGTCGTCGGCAAACCGAATGAGTTCGCATTCGCGGCCTGCAAACGAGCGGCAGAAACAGAAAAACCTGCGTTCAATCCGCTATTTCTCTATGGTGGCGTTGGGCTCGGCAAGACCCATCTCATGCATGCAACAGCGCTTGAGATGCGCCGCAAGTTTCCTGAGAAACGCATCCTGTTCCTCACGGCTGAAAAGTTCCTTTATCAGTTCATCCGCGCCCTGCGCGCCCGGGAAACGGTGGCATTCAAAGAGCTATTCCGCTCTGTCGATGTGCTAATGGTAGATGACGTTCAGTTCCTGTGTGGCCGCGACGCGACCCAGGAAGAGTTCTTCCACACATTCAACGCGCTGGTTGACCAGGGTGCGCAGGTGATTATTTCGGCGGATAAATCCCCGAATGATCTGGACGGCCTTGAGGAACGGGTCAAATCCCGCCTTGGCTGGGGCCTGGTGGCGGAAATGAACCCCACCAATTATGAACTCCGCCTATCAATTCTACAGGCGAAGGCTGAGGCGATTAACTTTGACGTTAGTCAGAAGGTCCTGGAATTCGTCGCTCAGCGAATCACCTCTAATGTGCGTGAGCTTGAAGGCGCACTGACCCGCCTGGCGGCCCATGCTCAATTGGTTGGCCGTGAGATCACGGTCGAGTCGGCGAACGATGCGCTGCATGATCTACTCCGCGCTAATGAGCGTCGGGTGACGATTGAAGACATTCAGAAAACCGTCGCTGAGCACTTCAACATCAAGCTGGCAGATATGAGTTCCCCACGCCGCGCCCGGGCCGTTGCCCGTCCGCGCCAGGTGGCGATGTATCTGTCAAAACATCTGACCTCGCGCTCCCTGCCCGAAATTGGCCGAAAGTTCGGCGGGCGGGACCACACGACCGTGATGCATGCGATTCGCAAGATCGACGAGCTAACGGCGGATGATCAGACCCTGGCTGAAGATGTCCGCCTACTCCGCCGCGGCTTAGAATCCTAGAAGGCCTCGTGAATCCCATAAATTGGATCACGCTGCCAATTTCAGAATGTCCACCACTTGATCCGCGCTCGTAATCGGGCGCGGATTGGTGTGCGTCCAACGATCATGCATTGAAAGCTCAGCAACGCGCTCGAACTGATCCGGCGTGACGCCAACAGCACTTAAGCTGCGCGGCATGCCCAGGCCTTCAATGAATTCATGCAGTACATCTGCAGCGTCCCGGCCCGGCGCGCCCATGGCGATGGACACCAAGTTCTGCCGATTCCCATGATCCGCCGGTCTATTCCAGCGCATGACAGCCGGCAGCGTCACACAGGACGTATGCCCATGGGCCACGCCAAATGATCCGCCAAGAATATGCCCGATGGCATGGCTGGCACCCTTTGGCACCCCGGCCTGGGTGCTGGCCATAGAAAGCCACGCGCCCATCTGGCAATCCATTCTTGCCGCCAGATCGCCCGCATCCCGCATGACCCGAGGCAGTGCTTCAGTGAGGAGTGCGAGACCATACAGAGATTGCGCATCTGAAAAAGCGTTCGCAGATCGCGAACAGATCGCCTCAACACAGTGGTCAACGGCGCGCACCCCGGTGGACAGCCACAGCCAATCCGGCGTCGCCAGTGTCAAAGCCGGGTCCAGGATAACTTCGGACGGTGCGCAACCAAGTGAGCGGATCGCCTGTTTCACGCCAATGCGCGGATCGGTAACACCCGCGAGCGGATTATATTCACCGGCAGAAAGTGTGGTGGGGCAACAGACCATTGGGATGTTGGGGCTCCGGTATTCCGGCGAACTGGTCGTGCCGTCCGCCGCCGTCTGCATGATGTAGGGGTCGAAATCCGGCATGTCCCTCAAGTTATGCTCAAGTGCCAGGGTGACGGCCTTCGCGGCGTCCGTAATAGACCCACCGCCAACAGTGGCGACCATGTCCGCCCCCGCTTCCCTGGCACCGTACGCCGCCTCCAGCACGGCATCCCGTGGGGTGTGGGAGGGCATGCCGGAATATAGGCCGGCATAGCGCTGACCAAGGCCCTCCTTTATTGCTGCAATCTCCGGCCCCCGCTCGACGAGGCTTTGGCTGGCCATAATGAAGACACGGTTGGCGCTTGCGCGTTCCGCCGCCGCCGGTAACGCCGCCGCAGCGGCTTCGCCGTATGTCACCTTCGCCAGCCGTGAGAATGTAATGGCACCTGAATGCATCGGGTCCGTCCTTCAGAAATTCATGGAGCCGCATCTTCAACTGCCCAGCCATAGCGGGCAAGCGCCAGAATGGTCTAGGCTTTTGGAAATTGATCCTGTCGGAGACCGATTATGCGCTATGGCTTTTACCTACCAACCCGCGGCCCACTCGCGAACCGGAGCGACCTTTCCGCGATTCTCGACACAGCCGAGAAACTTGGGTTTGCGTCCACCATGGTGGCCGATCACATCATCCTGCCGACCAAAATCGACTCCGCATATCCCTACACCGTCAAAGGTAATTTCTTGAGCCAAGGCGAGTGTTTTGAGCAGCTAGCGTTGATGTCCTTCGTCGCCGCCCGTACGGAAACCATGCGCATTGTCTCCAGCGTCATGATCGTCCCGCACCGAAATCCCGTCTTCAACGCGAAGTCGCTGGCAACCATCGATGTGCTGTCCGAAGGCCGGGTGACGGTTGGCATCGGCGTTGGCTGGATGGAGGAAGAATTTAAGGCGCTGGGCACAGCCCCCTTCAAAGACAGAGGCCGCGTCACGGACGAATATGTTGATATCTTCCGCAAGCTTTGGACCGGCAAGCCTGTCTCCTACCAGGGCGAACATTACAGTTTTGAGGAAGTAATCTGTGAGCCAGTTCCAATCCAACAGCCCGGCCCGCCGATCTGGATTGGCGGCCATTCAAACCCTGCCCTCCGCCGTGTCGCGAAACTGGGCGACGGCTGGCACCCCGTTGGTGCCACCGCCGCATCACCACTGCCGCCGGCCGAAATGCGGGAGAAGCTGGACAAGATCAAAGGCATGATGGATGCCAATGGCCGTGATTTCTCCAAACTGGAAATCAGCTATAAGGCTCCGTTCTATGATGGCGGCGTTCCACCAGAGGGCGAAGAGCGCCGCTTGTTCACAGGCGGCCGGGATGCGGCACTTTCAGACATCGCTGAATTCGAAGCGCTTGGCGTTGATGAACTCGTTTTCGACTTCCGCGCAGATACGGTTTCACAAGCGCTCGACCGCATGCAGCAATTCGGTGAGGACATCATCAACGCTTAAGGTCAAAGCCCGCCAGCCAGTGGATGTTTCTCCAGCACGAGCGCTTTCAAGCGTTCATCAAGGACGTGGGTATAGATTTCGGTCGTTGATAGATCAGCATGGCCAAGCAGTTCCTGGACGGTGCGGATATCTGCCCCGTTCGCCAGTAGATGTGTGGCGAATGCGTGGCGGAGGACATGGGGTGAAACCCTTGCTGGATCAATGCCAGCCTTGACCGCAAGGTCATCCAGCATTTGCCCAATCCGGCGGCGGGACAAACGCCCCTCTTTGCCAGTAGAGGGAAACAGCCAGCGGCTATCCTTCACCTTAGGCGCAAAGCTTGCCCGGTCCGGCGCGTAAGCATTGAGCGCGCGCACAGCCGCACCTCCCAAAGGCACAAGCCTGTCCTTACCGCCCTTGCCGGTGACGATCAGCGCGCCCTCTGCCCGCAGCGCCGTTGCGGGCAAAGCCGCCAGTTCGGAAACGCGTAAGCCCGTCGCATACAGCATCTCGACAATTGCCAGCAGGCGGCGGCCATGGCGGTCATCTGCCTGATTGGCGGCATCCAGCAAGGCTTCAACCTCAGCCTCCGTCAGATGTTTCGGCAGGGCACGGCCTGGCTTTGGGCCATCTATTGCAGCGGTCGGGTCATCGTTACGAAGGCCCTCATTCAGCAAAAACTGAAAGTACTGGCGCAATGCTGAAAGCCGCCGCGCTGATGTCGCCCGGCTAAGGCCACTTCCTGCAAGCCCCGCCAAATAGCGGTTCAGGCCATCAGGACGGCCCGCATCCAACGGCGTTGGTGCCAGGCTTGCTGCAGCATCCACCAGATCACGCCGGTATGCGGCGAGGGTGTTTTGGGCCGCCCCCCGCTCTGCCGCCAGCATCTCTAGAAAAGCGTCGAGATGGGGAACGGTCAAAGATCGCCCTCGACTGCCGCCTCCAGCGCCAGAAAGCGTGCGTCTTCATAGAGCCCAACCGTCGAAAGCGCTTGTGCTGCTTCAGCCAGTCGGTGCGCCCGGTTGCCAACAGTATCGACCTCAACCAGATGCAGCGCCCGCAACACCGTTTCGCCAATGCGCTTATCCGCCGAGGCCGTCTGCAATGGCAGCAAGCCTAGAACTGAGGAGTCGCTGCCAGTTGCATAAGCCTGTGCGGCACCTGCGAGAGAGAGCGGTACGGGCAAACCGACAGCACGACGAAGCTTGGCCATTAACGCAGCTTTCGCCGGAGAAGACGCTGCATCCTGCCCATTGACCGCTGCGATCCAAAGCACGGCGCGTGGACCATCGAACGGTCGTACGTCCTGGCCTTCCGCCAGACTAATCAGTGCAGCCAGGCGGGCAGCGGCATTCAACGCACCCGGCACTTTTCCCGCACCATCTAACGAACGCAGCCAGTTCATGGCCACTTTAGGCTCCCCTGCCGTGAGCAGGCCGCGCCCAATGCGAAGCGCAATATCTGGCCCGCTGGCAAGCGCCAGCAGGTCACGCAACATTGGATGGACCAGTTCCGCCGCCGCACTGTATCCACCGTCAGATTGTCCCGCGAGCAACAGGCGTGCCAAGGCGATCGTCTTATCCGGCCCGTCATTCGCAGCTGCAGCCGCCGCATAGTGCCGTGCGACGCTGCCGCCTGGCGCTTTGCCACCAAGGGCGAAAAACAGCTGGCGGGATTGCTCATAATCAGCAGCACCAGCACGCAGCGCCCGCCATGCCGCTTCCATACGAATGGTTGGTGAGGCGGACGGGTCCGCCGCAATCATCTGTTCTTTGGCGACCTGCAGCCGAGCAATTTCGGCAGGCATCGCATCCAATGGCGGCAAGGCTGGCGGCGGTACGCTGAGCGCCCGCATCATCGATAAATGCAACGGCGACGGTACCTTCAAGGCAGCGACTGCACGGCCTGGCGCGCTGACGGCACCGGTCATCATATCCAGAAGCTCAAAGAATGCTGGATCGTTCGGGTCCTGCTCAGCCAACAGGCCTGCGCCCAATTCCGCCCGTGCCGTATCGCCCGAAAGTGCCTCGCAGACGGTCAGCATTTTCGCGAAGATCAATGCACCACTGGTCGCGGCCCGGCCGCGTGCAACGGCGCATGCACCCGCATTATCACGGGCGAGCAGGCTGGCGTTCAGCAGCAATACATCCGCCGCCTCACTGCGGCTGGATTTTGGAATGCCGGCGAGCAAGCGGGACGCAAGGTCCGCCTGACCAATTGCCAGCAGCGCTTCTGCGCGGGTTTCAGCAAACCCTGGAGCCGTCTTAGCCCCTTGCGGTGGTTTAGCGGCGACGGCCAATGTGCGGCGCGCCAAATCGGCCAAGGTCGCCGACTGAAGACGCGCCGGCAGGCCTGCGATCAGTCGCGCCATGTCCGCACGGTCCGCCCCACGCCACAAGTTGGCGGCTAAATCAGCGTCAGATGGATCAATCGCCCCCGCTGCTGCCGGATCAAACCCACCATCAAGCTGCAGCGTGCGCACAATGCCGCTTTGCGCTGATGCATGGGCGCTCACCCCGGCGGCGAAGGTCAGAACCAGAAGAAATTTAGTCAGGAAAACGCGCATTGGGCAGCACCTTTTCAACCGTCGACCTGGGCGCTGGGATATCCCAGTACGCCAAGAATATGGCCCCACCAACGGAGACGACTACAAGCGCCGCCGCCAAAAATCCGAAAAACCGACCGATCACTTACCTGCTCCCTTAAACGCCCCTTGGCGCTTCTCTTAACCGCAATCCCGGAACCTCTGCTATAACGCGGCCAAACCATGGCGATTCGATGACCGTATGTCGAGGCAAACATCACCGGTCGCCCGAATTTGGATGAGAGTTTGAACCGTTTAACCCGAACTGTAGCGCTCGTCGGCATGATGGGCGCTGGTAAAAGTACGATTGGTCGCAGACTGGCCACCCGGGTCGGTGCCCGATTCGTGGACGCTGACGAAGAAATCGAACGCGCCGCCGGTCGCACCATCCCAGAAATCTTCGCCACATATGGTGAGGAAGAATTCCGGGATGGCGAGCGCAAGGTGATCGCACGCCTATTGGAGGACGAGCCCCATGTTCTGGCCATGGGCGGGGGCGCTTTCGTCAATGATGAAACGCGCGCAGCGACGAAGGCATCTGCAGCGTCTATCTGGCTGAAGACGGATCTTGAAACGCTCTACCGCCGCGTTCTCCGTCGGGCCAATCGCCCGATGCTGTTCGTGGAGGACCCGAAGGCGGAATTAGAGAAACTTTTGGCCGCCCGCACACCTTCCTACAGCGAGGCTGACATCATCATTGAAAGTGGCGAATGGTCTCCCGATTTAACAGCTGAGCAGGTTGAGGATGCCCTCATCGCCCATGGCGCCGCGCACCAAGCCAATGACGACGAGTATGATTTCCAAGCGGAGCGCCGCACGTGAGCCCAGAGATTCATGAGCCAATCCATGACTGACACCCTGATCGTCCCCGTAGCGCTGGGCGACCGCAGCTATGAGATCGCCATTGGCCAGGGCTTACTGGCGGAAGCGGGCCAGCGCATCCGCGCCGTCAACCCACAGAACCGCCTGATCGTGATCGCCGATGCTGCGGTGGCCAAAATCCATGGCGCTAAACTCAATGCCAGCCTGGATGCAGCCGGGTTCCGCACCGATGTAATCGACGTGCCAGCGGGTGAGGCCAGCAAAGGCTTTCAGACGTTCTCTGGCGTGCTGGAGAAGGCTCTGGCGCTGGGCATTGATCGGCGGACGACCATTGTTGCACTTGGTGGCGGGGTGATCGGTGATCTGGCCGGGTTCGCCGCGTCGGTCCTGCTGCGCGGGCTGGATTTCATCCAAATCCCAACATCACTCTTGGCACAGGTCGATAGCTCCGTCGGCGGGAAAACGGCGATCAATGCTGCGGCCGGCAAGAACCTGATCGGCGCATTTCATCAGCCGAAGCTGGTGCTGGCTGATCTGGATGTGCTGGACAGCCTGACCCGCCGGGAACTGCTGGCAGGCTACGCAGAAGTTGTGAAATACGGCCTGATCGACCGCCCGGACTTCTTCGATTGGCTGAACAAAAATGGCCAGGCCGCACTGGCGGGCGATAAAGCACTGATGGCCTATGCGGTCGCCGAATGCTGCAGGTCTAAGGCTGAGGTTGTGGCGGCTGACGAACGCGAAGCCGGGCGCCGCGCGCTCCTGAACTTAGGCCACACCTTCGGCCATGCATTTGAAGCTGAAGCCGGGTATGACGGCGGACTGCTCCACGGTGAAGGTGTTGCCATCGGCATGGCACTGGCCTTCCGGCATTCGGTCAAGCTCGGCCTCTGCGACCCCGAAGTCGCCCGTGCTGTCGAAGAAAGTTTGGCGGCTTCCGGCCTACCAACCCGTCCTGATCTTTCCGGTAACCGTCCCATCCCAACCGTGGATGACCTGCTTGGCCGGATGCAAAAGGATAAGAAGGCACTTGATGGCAAGCTGACGCTCATTTTGGCGCGTGGCATTGGCAAGTCTTTTGTGGCGGCGGATGCTGATGCAAGTCTCGTCCGCGAAACCTTGGCAGAGGCGTTGACCCCCTGATGGAAGATTTCTTTCTGGATGTTGACCTGGAAATCTGGCTGACGATCGGTGCTGTCTTGGCGCTGATTGCGTTATCCGCATTTTTCTCTGGCTCGGAGACCGCGCTGACGGCGGTTTCTCGGCCCCGCATGCATCACCTGGCGCGCAAGGGCAATGCGCGGGCAGGCGTTGTCCGCCGGTTGAGCGACCGGAAGGAAGATCTGCTGGGCGCACTGCTGCTTGGCAATAATATGGTCAATATCCTGGCAGCGTCATTGGCGACGAGCCTTGCGATCAAGCTCTTCGGCGAAGCCGGCGTTGTATACGCGACTGGGGTGATGACGCTGCTTGTCTTGGTCTTCGCAGAAGTGCTGCCAAAGACATTCGCGATCAACCATCCAGACAAATCCGCACTCGCCGTGGCACCTGTCGTGCGGTTGGTGGTGGCTGTGTTCTCACCGATCGCGAAGGCCGTTCAGAAGGTCGTGCGGGCAGTGCTGTATCTGCTTGGCGACAAGCCCAATGCCGCACTCCGCCGCGAAACGTTGGATGAAGAACGCGAAGAGGCTCTCCGCGGCGCAATCGAGCTACACCACGGCACAGACGCGGAGACCGAGTCCGAGCGTAAAATGCTGAAAAGCATCCTGGAGCTGGCAGACCTTGAGGTTGAGGAGGTGATGACCCACCGCCGCAACGTCGTCATGGTGGATGGCGACAGGCCATCTGAAGAAATCGTCGCCGAAGTGCTGGCAAGCCCCTACACCCGCATCCCAATCATGCGGGACACCCAAGAAAACATCGTCGGCGTTCTCCATGCAAAAGCGCTGCTGCGTGCGGTCCATGCCGCCGGTGGGGACGCCAGCCACTTAGATCTACAAGAGATCGCATCCCCTGCATGGTTTGTGCCCGAATCAACAACGCTGCTGGATCAGCTTCAGGCATTCCGGCGCCGCCGGGAGCATTTCGCGCTGGTTGTGGATGAATACGGCGTCTTCATGGGCGTCGTTTCGCTTGAAGATATTCTGGAAGAAATCGTCGGCGACATCGCTGATGAACATGACCTGCCACTCGCCGGTGTGCGCATGCAGCCGGACGGCAGCTACGTGGCACCTGGCGTGACCGCTATCCGCGACTTGAACCGGGAGCTGGATTGGGACTTGCCAGACGACGACGCAACCACCGTCGGCGGACTGATCATGCATGAGGCACGCTTGCTGCCAGATGCTGGGCAAACCTTCGAATTCTACGGCTACCGGTTCCGCATATTGCGACGGGTCCGCAACCAGATCGCACAAATCCGCATTACACCACCATCCCGCCGCCGGGGCGGCCAGGGATCAGGGGACGACTAAGTTTCATGAGCACATCATATGACGCCCTCGCCGCCCGCTTCGCCCGTGCAAACCGCGTCGATGAGGCGTCAGGATGGCTTCATTGGGACCAGAGCGTCACCATGCCGCCCGGCGGTGCCAGTGCCCGCGCCGAACAGCTCGCAGCACTGGCTGAAATCTCCCACGAGCTGATTGCGTCCGACATCACTGGCGATCTGTTGGCCAAAGCAGAAGCTGAAGGTGCCAGTTCTGCAGAAGACCCGTGGCGGGCTGCAAACTTCCGGGAAATGCAGCGCAATTACCTTATGACGACGGCTATACCGGCAGACTTGGTCGGCGCCCTTTCTCGCGCAAAGAACCTGTCTGAGACGGCGTGGCGCGTTGCCCGCCCAGCGAGCGATTTTGCACTGGCGCTGCCAGCTTTTACGGAACTGGTGAAACTGGTGCGCGAGGAAGCAAGCGCACTCAGCGAAGCGCTTGGCCTCTCCCCCTATAACGCCCTGCTTGAGCAGTATGATCCGGGCCGTCGTATTGCGGATATTGAACCGGTCTTCGATGATCTTCGTGCGTTCCTTGGCGATACAATCCCCGAGATTGTTGAACGCCAGAAAACTTGGGGTGACGGTCGCGCCATCAAAGCGCCCGTCGCGGCGCAGCGTGAGGCAGCACAGGGCCTGCTGAAATCCATCGGTTTTGACTTCGATCATGGCCGCCTGGACGACAGCCTGCATCCATTCTCCACCGGCACACCGGATGATGCCCGCATCACGGCCCGTTGGAACCCTGATGACGCGTTGACCGGCATGATGGCCGTCCTACACGAAGCTGGTCACGCCGCCTATACACGGGGTCAGCCCGGTGATTGGCGCGGTCAGCCCGTTGGCGGTGACGCTGGAATGGCTGTGCATGAAAGCCAATCGCTGAGCTATGAAATGCAGGCCGGACGCACCGCCGCCATGTCGCACTATCTGGCCAAGCTATTGTCTGATGCCGCAAGCACCGACATCACCGGCGAGGCCGTATCCCAGGCGTTGCTGAAAGTCTCACCAGGCTATATCCGCGTGGATGCTGACGAGGCAACATATCCGCTGCATGTCATTCTCCGCTTTGAGTTAGAGCAGGCGCTGATCAGCGGCGAGCTTGCCCCAGCAGACCTGCCCGCCGCATGGAACCAGCGCGTCGTCGAAAGCTTAGCGCTTGATCCGCCGGATGACCGCAATGGCTGCCTGCAAGATATCCACTGGTATGATGGCGCGTTCGGCTATTTCCCAACCTATACGCTGGGTGCTATGGCGGCGGCGCAATTGTTCCAAGCAGCGTCCGACAGCATTGGTACGGATGATCTGCATGGCGCGCTTGAAAAAGGCGATTATGCGCTACTAACAGCTTGGATGCGGGACAATGTCCACAGTCAGGGCCGCATCTATCCATCCAGCAATGACCTGCTGCAGGCAGCGACCGGCGCGCCCTTGAGCAGCAACGCCTTCAAGGCCCATATCAAAGCGCGATACCTAAGTTAGGGGGCGGTATTCAGCCCTTTGCATCAAAGGTGCCGCCATTAGAGACCATTCCCCAATGGTGCCAAGCCCAATGGTCTAATACCTTCGCCCACAAGGAGTTAGGCCTAAATCGCGATACATCTAAGACCGTTCGAAGGGCGGACATCCTGTCGGCCTAATCACAATTCGCGAGGTCTTGAGCGATGTTGCTTCCCGTCGCCTTTTTTAGCCTGATGGCATCCCTAATAATCATCACAAATGTACCCGTATTGGCAAATAGCATGCCCGGCTTAACCGGTCTTGCCGCCGTCGTCGCCGTCATTATCACTTTGACCGCCATGATGCTTTGGCGCCCGGAAGATATGCCGGATTAAGTCCCGTTTAGCGATTGGCGCCCGGCACCCAGAGCACATCATTGGCACCGTCGTCATTGGCATGGCGTGCCATCTGGAAGAGCAGGTCAGAGAGGCGGTTCAAATATTTGATCGCCGGGGGACTGACCGGTTCTTCCGCTGCCAACCGCGTCGCCTCACGCTCTGCACGCCGGGTTAGGGCGCGGGCCATATGTAGATGCGCGCCAGCAGGCGTCCCGCCCGGCAGTACGAATGAGTTGAGCGGCGCCAGGTTTGCGTTAAGCCCGTCAATTTCCTGTTCAAGCCGATCAACCTGGGCATCCACGACCCTCAAGCCACTTGGCTGGTCTTCGCCTTCCTTTGGCGGTGTCGCCAAATCCGCACCGACATCAAACAGATCGTTCTGAATGCGCGCCAACATGGCGTCTAGCGCACCATCAGTGTGCAGGCGCGCAACGCCAATCGCGCTCATGGCTTCATCAACGGCACCGTAAGCTGCCACCCTGAAATCATGCTTTGGCCGACGCTCGCCGGACGCCAGAGAGGTCAACCCCCCATCACCGCCGCGGGTATAGATTTTCGTTAAACGCACCATGTCGCAAAGCTCCAGCTGAATGACTTCTGCTTGGGAGATATGCCGCTTTAGGGCGTAGGTAAACCGTGCTCTAGATTAAAGCATCCGCATTCGAGCGGAGGGATGGGTTGTTCGTCACGTAGGTGATGTAGGGCAGCTTGCCAACGCGGCGATAAACCAACCACAGCCCATAAAGCGCCGTCACCATCGCAGCCAGGAAATAGCCATAACCATAGAATGGGAACCCGGCGGCGCTTGAGCCAATGGCACCGATGACGTTTGTGCCAAGGAACACAGCCTGCAGGCGCATGTTGTCGTAACGCAGATCAAAGTAGCAGAGCAGAATCGTCGCCACGACGATCAGCATATGAAACGCCGCACCCAGAATGCCGAAGCGCAGCATGCCGACCTGCCGGAAATCCATATCCAGCATTTCCACCAGTGTGGGCACCGCAAGCAGTGCGGTCACTGTTACAGCCGCTTGCAGAACCACAAGGTTCCGAAGCCCGCCAAACAGCGTTTCCATCAAGTTCCTATGGGCGCGGGTGATTTCTGGCAGTGTCGCGTGATCGGCGATGTCATCGTAGAAGCGGCGGTAACGTTCGAAGAAACCGGTCTCCACATGCAAGGTAAACGCGGCCAGTGCTGGAATCATGGTCAAATATGCCGCGAACATCGCCCCGTCATAATGGGAATAAAATGGCAGGTTGATGGCGCTCTGCGCTTCTGGTGCCGCCCACCACATGATCCATTTGTCCGACCATCCGCCAAGATTATGCAGCGCGCCAACGACCAGATACGGCCAGAGCGGTCGCAGACGCTTGCCCAGATTCTGCACGTTGCGCACGTCAGATGGATATTCCGCCAAGATCCGCCCCAGCAAAGCAAAGGCGATTGCGCCAAGGCCAATATTGAAGCCCCACAACAAGCCTGATGTCTGGTACATGCCGCCAAGCCAGAGCGCCATGACGAAGGCCATTATCATGCCGACGGCAAAGGCGATGGTGATCGTCCAATAATCCTTCAGCGCGGTGATGAACGTGGCCCCGGCCCATACCGCCGCTACAAGCCCAAAATTCACCACAGCAGCGACAGAGGCGCTTGGTGATAGGTCTGCAATCAAGAAGAACAGGGGTGCAGCCACCAATAGGGACGCGCCAAGCGACACCGCATATAGCGCCACAATCAGGCTGGAGGCCTCGCCCATCCGCCGGGCGAAGATCATATCCGCCATCATCCGGGAGGCGACCATTGTCGGCCCGCCTGTCAAACAAAGCGTGATGCAGAACGTGTAGATCAGCACAGTTCGGAACGCGAGCGCATGGCTTGGATCAACCACACCCTCCGTCAGATAAGCCACGCCTGCGAGCGCTAGGATCGTCATCAGCCAAGGGCCGCTGGTGATCACTGTCGCGTGCAAATAGGCCTGGGCTGCACCACCCAAGTCAGACCGGTCCGCCAATCGGCGGAGTGCGAACCCTACACGCGCCATTAGGCCGCCTCCTCAATCTGTGGGCGCTGGGCAGGGGCATCGCTGGTGGTTTGAACCGTCCCCAAATCTGGCGCGCGCGCAGCATTCCAATAGAGTTCGTTATAGACCGCCAGAATATCTGGCTTGTCATAGCTGGCCTTAACCCGCTGCTGCATGGCCTTGCCCATAGCAGTGCGCCGGGCTGGGTCCGCAAGGATAGCGCCAAGTGCATTGGCCGTCGCTTCTGGATCTGCGCCTGCGGTCACTGCACCGCCTGCCCCGAACGGCGGGTCTTCTGAGGCTTGCCCAAAAATGAGCTCACGGCAGCAGCCCACATCTGTCGTCACCGATGGCACGCCAGCGGCACCCGCTTCAAGCACCACCAAGGGCTGGGCCTCGGATAGAGACGTCAGCGCGATTGCATCCAATTGGCCTAGATAATCATCCAGCTTAACTGAGCCTGTGAATTGCACCGTGTCCGAAACGCCTAAGTGAGCAGCCAATGTCCGACATTCCTTGGCATAGACCGGGTCTTCTTCATCTGGCCCCATCACATAAGCCACCAGGTCCGGGAAGCGCTGCTTCAGGACTGCGGCAGCGCGGATATAGGTTTTGACGTCCTTGATCGGCACGACCCGGCCAATCAGCGCAATCTGCGGCGGGCGCGCCGCCTGATCCCGTTCAATTCGGCTGAACCGCCCATAATCGACGCCGTTCGGGATCACGCGAAGAGCGGATTCGGGCGCGCCATCACGGCGCTGCATGATCTGGTTGCCGGTATAGAGCGTCACAATCGGGTCAATCGCCTGATACGCAACGCGGGCATAGCTGCGGAATGCGTCAATCCAGAATTCCCGCAAGTCCCGCTTTGCGCGCTTCAGGCTGAACCCGGTCGGCGCACGTTCATGCAGCCAGTCCGCCATGGCGATTTCAATACGGCGTTCATTGGTGTAGATGCCGTGCTCGGTCAAAATGGCGGGGCGGTTGGTTTCAATCCGAGCGCGGGCCGCAAGCAGGCCAGCATAGCCAGTTGAAATCGTGTGATAGGCGCGCGCTTGATGAAACTGGCCAGAACGTGCCGCGCGCAGCAGCACTTCTGGAGGTCAGCCCCTCAACGATCTATCGCAAGCTCACCCGCTGGGGCATTGATATAGACGCTGCACTCGCGGGCTAGGCGACGAAAGTGCTAGGCGCTGTTTAGTGCGCCCGCAGAGATGGATCAGCATAATCTGGCGCGCGGCGCTCTAGCGCCTCAAATGTCATCTGTGCAATTGCATCAAGTTCCACGATATATCGCCCAGCGTCATCAAATGCCTGATCCCTGACCGCAAAAAACAACCCTCGGGCATGGTGCGCTAAACCTGTTGCGCCGAAGGCATCACAGGAATGGGCAAGCGCGGAAGATTCACTTTGCAGGCGGTCTAAATCGCCAGCGCGCGCGGCCTCGCGGATGTCCAAGATGCGGCCCCGACAATCCCGAACCATTGCATACATAAGTGCGCCCATCCGCTGTGGCGGGGTCGCACGGGCCAGGTTCTCCAGGAAGCTTATGTCCAGCACCGCGCCTGCGGTCTGTTCAGCCAGAATGCTTCGACGGTTACGACGCATCGTGAAAACGCCGCGGGCAAGCACCATTGCAAACAGGATCGCCGTCAGTCCAACGCACATGACTGCGATCATCCCCAAACCAAATGCTTCCTGCCAAGGGGGAACCGGCAATGCCGGCATGCCCTCTACCAGGGTGCGCGAAGCCGTTTGAAACATCGTCTACTCCTGCCGGACGCTCTAGCGCGCCGCACCGCCATTTCGATACGGCCATAAGCATCCCGTAAAAAGCCTACAAATGTCCGAACAAGCCTGTTGGTAACCGCTCGTCAAACATACGCGGTCACTCTCTCGCCAGGGCCGTCATCCGACCGCCCTGGATTTCGGTGAGGACGACATGGCGAAATACTTGGTGACAGGGGGGTGCGGGTTCATCGGCTCCCATCTGGCGGACGGGCTAATCGCGGCTGGGCACAGCGTGCGCATTCTGGATGATCTCTCCACAGGACAACTGGCGAACGCGCCAGACGCCGCCCAATTAATGATCGGCGATGCAGCTGATCCGGTCGTCGCACTCCGCTCCATGGATGGAATGGACGGTTGTTTCCACTTGGCAGCCGTCGCCTCTGTCGAGCGCGCCAATATGGAATGGCTGGCGACGCACCGGGTGAACCAGTCCGCCACCATCGCCATTCTGGACGCTGCAAAGGCAACTGGGCCGATCCCGGTGGTCTACGCATCCTCCGCCGCTGTCTATGGCGACAACCCCAACACTCCCTTGAAAGAGGACGCCACGACCCATCCACTCAACGCCTATGGTGCCGACAAGCTTGGCTGTGAACTGCATGCACGCGTGGCGGGCGGCGTCCATGGCGTGCCGACGATGGGGCTTCGGTTTTTCAATGTTTACGGCCCACGCCAAGACCCGAAGTCACCCTATTCCGGTGTTATCTCAATCCTCTGCGACCGGATCAGTGCTGGCAAACCAATCACGATCTTCGGCGACGGCGGCCAGGAGCGGGACTTTGTCTACGTGGCAGACGTGGTTCGGCGCTTGATAAAGGCAATGAAGCGCGCGGACGTCTCCGCCCCGGTCTACAATGTATGCACCGGTCAACCGACAGATATCCTGGGCCTTGCAAACACAATAGGCGCTGTGTTCGATACACAGCCTGAAATCAATTTCGGCCCACCGCGCGCCGGTGACATTCGTCGCTCAATCGGTGACCCCGATGCATCTACCGCCGCACTCGGAGCGCTTAAGCTAACGCCATTGAACTTCGGTTTGGGCTACACCGTTGGCCCCAGAATTCGCGCGGCGTAATCGCAATGCGCAAATTGCGCGGCACGATTCCCAGGCTGCAATGCAAAATGCAAAGCTGATTGCAATTTGCAAAGCGTTTTGCGAGGAATTCTGGCATGGCGCTAAAAGTAAACGGCAGAATTCCGCCGTTTTATAGGGCGTAAAACCTCGGAACCGCCCGGAATCTATGGGCTTGCGCATTTGCGTCACCCTGGCTTGGCGCCATTGGCATAACCCTTGCTCCTTCTGGCTTGAACCAACGTTCTGCCAAAGGAGCCGGTGACTATGCTGAACCATACACCGATCAATTCCGAAGCTACCGCCAACGCCAAACCCGCTTCTATTGCGGACACCGGCGCAGGCCGCGTCACTGTCATCGGCGGCGACGCACTCTTTCGTCACGGCCTTGAGCAGATGCTCACGGATTTCGACCTTTCTGTGATCCATGAAGGCGATGAGCCCCTGGATCTCGCTATCGTCGTTGCAGACGGCCTTTCACCAGAAGCACTGGCCCGGGTCGCCCACGAAATGCGCCGCTCTGGCGCACAATATGTGGCCGGCGTTCTAACCAGCCCAAGCGCTGGCGATCTTTCGACCGCCCTCCGCGCTGGCTTGGACGGCCTGCTGTCCCACAGCATGTCACCGGAAGCGCTTCGCCGCTCCATTGAGCTGGTGCTGCTGGGTGAGAACGTGTTCCCGACCCGTGTTGCGGAAGCCGCATCCAACATTCATGACGAAGACGATCTGGCTGACTCTCTTGGCCTTAGCGTCCGCGATATGACGATGCTGCGCCTCCTGGCGCAGGGCCTTTCTAACCGGGCGATCTCTCAGCAGCAGAAGCTGCCAGAATCGACCGTTAAATCCCAAGTGCGTCAGGCTTTGGCGCGCATCGGGGCGGGCAACCGCACCCAAGCCGCGCTCTGGGCGATTGAGCATGGTCTTGATGAGGCGCCGCATGCAACCGGCGATGCGACCGCTTGAGTCGCCCGAGCCCTAGCGCGGCACGCGCCAACAAGCCCCAAACAATAGACAAATCCACGAAGTTGGAGATTATTATGCTTAGCAACACCGACAGCCGTTCAACTAACAACAATAACAAAGGCGCACACGAAGTCGGCGCTGCAGTCACTGCCGCAGGTATGGAAAAATCTGGCGTTCTGCTGGTCGGCGGCGACATGCTCTTCCGCGAAGGCCTGAAGCGCCTCCTGCAGACCGCACCGTTCACTCTGGAAGGCGAGTCTGAAAAGATCGCAGACCTGGAAGCCGCCAAGGCTGCCAATGTTGACCCAGACATCATTGTCGTGATCGACGCCCCGGCTGATCCGAAGGCTGAATGGGTGGGACAAATCAAAGCAATGTGGCGCCACGCCCGCATCGTCACACTGTCCAACGGTGCAGACGAAGCCATGCTAACGGCAGCCCTGCGTGCTGGCGTCGATGGTTGCCTGTTCAAGGACATGTCCCCAGTGGCATTGGTCCAGGCGATTAATCTGGTCGCACTGGGTGAGAACGTTGCCCCGCTCCGGATGGCGCGCTCCCTGGCTGAAGGCGGCCGTGGCCGTGCAGCGACCGTTGGCGAAGCCCGCCTCACGCCGCGTGAGAAAGACATCCTCTATGGTCTGCTCGCGGGTCACTCAAACAAGGTCATCGCCAACAATCTCGGCACGACCGATATGACGGTGAAGGCGCAACTCCGCCATCTCCTCCGGAAGATTGGTGCCACGAACCGCACACAAGCCGCCCTCTGGGCGCGTGAAAACGGTATCGATCGTGACATCGATGAGATGTCTGGCGACTTCAAGTCTCACTAAGCGGTGCCGATCGATTAACTGAGCATGGCCCCGGGATATAGTGCGTCCCGGGGCTTTGTATTTCTAGGAATGTAAGCGTCCAAAAAGCAAAACGGCCCAGCAAGCTGAACCATGCTGGGCCGTCCTGTTTATCAGCAGGTGCGCCCAAGTGGGCATCACCTTAAGAGCCGCGCCGGGCGGCCCTTGCGGACCGCCCGTGGCCTACCTGGCCTACGCATCTACCTGTAGCTCCGGAGACACCGGCATCTACCTGACCGCCCGTGTCTCCATGGGCTGGACAATGCCGTATTTGGATCACTCCAAACAATGAATCCGGGGTGATGCATCAGACCTAAGCCATTGGACGCATAGAACCCGTACCGGGCTTAGCACCCAAGTTGCGCGGCCTTTAGTTTACTGTTTCGCCTTCAATTGCAGGCGCTTCAGCGGTACCGCCAGCGATCTCGATGCGGCGGGCCTTCTTCGCTTCAGGCACACGGCGTTCAAGGTCTACGTGCAGCAAACCATGCTCGAGCTTCGCGCCGACCACCTCAACGTGGTCCGCCAAGCGCCAGACGCGCCGGAACCCGCGGGATGCGATGCCGCGGTGCAGATAGGCGCGTTCGCCTTCTTTCTGCTCAGCCAGAGCGCCAGCGATTGTCAGCTGATCTTCCTTGACCTCAATCGAGAGGTCGCTGTCGCCAAAGCCTGCAACTGCAAGCGTGATGCGGTAGGCGTCGTCGCCAGCTTTTTCAATATTGTAGGGCGGATAGCCGCCTTCGTCCGGGCGTTCCATGTTCTCGAACATGTTGACGATGCGGTCAAAGCCGACGGCGCCACGGTAAAGGGGGGCAAAATCTAGAGTACGCATGAGTGACATCCTCCTTGGAAGCGATGTTTAGGGTCAATCTATCGCCCGCTCGCATGAGCCGGACGCGTCGCCAGGACCCCCTTATGGGCTGCCCTGGCTGACAGACATGAAATAGGAAACCGAAAATCTGGTTTCAAGGGCATTTTTCGACAGTTGACGTACAGGGCGCACCGCTGCACCTTGAGCGCCTGCCGGCTGGGGCGTCGCGGTTCGCAAAACGCGGATTCGAGACTGAGAAGCACCCACCGAACCTGATCTGGATTATGCCAGCGTAGGGAGAACGGCTTTATGAGAAAGCTGACTTTATGGACGGCCTGTGTGTTGAGCGCAGGTTTTTTAACCGGTTTCACCGCATCCGCGGAGCCTGTCACCGTGCCAGTTCTGGCACCAATAACCGGATTTCTGGCGCTTGAGGGCGGCGCCCAGCGCAACGGCGCGCTGCTGGCCGCTGATCATGCTGGCGACGGCATTATCAAAGCCGATGTCCAGGATACGACAACCGCACCCGCCGTCGCTGTCAGCGCTTTCCGACGTGCGCTCCGGGATGGGCTGCCGCCTGCAATGCTGGGGCCGATCCTTGGCTCACAGATGCTGGCGCTGTTACCGCTGGCGGATGCTGAGGGCCTACCGATCTTGACGATCTCTGGTACGGCAAAGCTGACCGCTATGGGCAGCCCGAACATCTTCCGCTTCTTCCCGGGCGACGTTGTGGTAAAGGCCGCGCATGCCCGCTATGCCGTTGAAGACTTGGGAATAAAAGCACCTGCGATCATTTATCAAACAACAGCTTATGGCCAGAGTGGCCGCGCTGAATTGGTCGCGAATTTGAAAAAGCTGGGTGTAACCCCCGTCTATGAAGAAGGTGTGCCGCCCTCTGCCAAAGACCTGACGTCTGCGCTCGCCAAGGCCCGTGCTGCTGGTGCTGATGGCCTGCTGCTGCACTTGCATGGCGGCCCGACGGCCCTCGCCGTCCGGCAAGCGTTTGAGCTTGGCATGGACCTGCCCATTGTTGCGGGCTCAGCGATGCATCAACCAACGACAGCCGCATTGCTGGATCCGGCCATGCTGAAGGGTGTGTGCGCTGAATCCGGCTCTGCTCCGGCAGCGGAAACTGACGGTCCCGGCAAGACCTTCGCTGACGCCTACCGTGCCCGCTTCAACCAAGAACCAGATGCCTTCGCGCTGGCCGAATATGACGCCATGGGCATGTTGGCAGCGGCCTTGAAATCTGGTGCCAAAAACCCGGCTGATGTGCGAAAAGCCTTGGCCGAGATGCGCTATCCGGGTGTGGCTATGACCTATCGCACCAATGGACGCGGCGACATGGCCCATGATGCTGTAATCGTGTGCTATGACGGCGACAGCCATCGCGCCCGGATCGCCAAACGGTACCAAGCGCTCGATGGCGTCCAATAGCGCCATATCCCTTGGACGCGCTATCCCTGCAACTGCTGTTCAACGGCTTGGCGCTTGGCGCTGGATATGGCTTGCTGGCACTTGGCTTCGCGTTGGCGCTTCGGTCTGCTGGGGCGATCAACTTCGCCCATGGTGATGTCGCCGTCGCCGCTGCCTATGTGGCCGTGGCAGGCGGTGCGCTTGGCCTTGGCGGACCGGCTGCGGCGGGCCTGGCGATAGCGGCGGGCGCTCTGCTGGGCCTAAGCGTCGCGGGCCTCAGCTGGGCACCGCTTCGCAAACGGCCGATTGAAGCCACCTTCATCGCCGCCATCGCCATTGGCATCGTCCTGCAGAACGCCCTGACAGCCAGCTTCGGCGGCGCACCGCAAGCGCCAGCACAGGTCGCGAGCGGCGGGGTGCATATGAGCGCAGTCTTTATGAGCTGGCAAGCGCTGATCAGCCTGGCCGCTGCCGCCATTGCCTTCATTGCCGTATGGGCCGTGCTAGCGAAAAGCCAGACGGGCCGCCGGATGCGCGCTGCCGCAGAAGACCCAGAGATCGCCGCCGCCCATGGCATCCCGGTTATGCGATTGGCGATTTTGGCCTTCGCCGTCGCTGGTGCACTCGCCGGGCTTGCTGGCGTGCTGCTTGCCGCACAGCATTACGCAACGCCGGGCGCAGGTGCGGACTACATCCTGAAAGCCTATGTCGCCGCCACTGCCGCCGGGTGGGGCCGCATCTTACCCACCGCCGCCGCCGCCATCGCCATCGCGCTGTTCGAGACCATTGGTGCCGCCCTGGTCAGCCATGCCGTCGCCGAGGCATTGCTGTATGCAGGCTTCGTCGCCCTGCTCGCATTCCGGCCCCAAGGTCTTGGCGGTGAGGCCAAAGGCAAGCGGGCATGAGCGGTTATAGCCTGCACCTTTTAGCGCTTGCCGGCGCACTGGCGGCTGGGGCGATTGGCTGGCAGATCGTATTCGGGCTGGCAGGCGCGCTTTCGCTCGCTGCGGGGATGGCGATGGGGCTAGGTGCCTATGCGCTGACTGTCCTGCCGCTTTCCGGCTGGCCATTCGGCTTAGCGCTAGCGGCAGCGGCGCTAGGGCCAGCACTGATTTTCGCTGCACTGACAGGCGTTATCCGCCGCCTCGAAAGCCATTATTTCGCCTTGGCGACACTGGCGCTTGCAGAAATCGCCGTGATTATCGCCACCAATTGGGAAAGCGTGACCGGGGGTGCCAATGGTTTGCTGATGACGCCCGCCCCCGCTTGGCTGAACAGCGCTGAAGCCCGCGCAGGCTTGGCCTGGGCGGCGGCGGCGGCGGCGGCGGGTGCCTTTTACGGCTTCCAACGATATTTCGGTCGAGAGCAATTGACCCTGCTGCGAACGGAACCCCTGGCCGCCCGCGCATTTGGCATTCACGCTGGCCCCATCCGCGTGGCGGCAATGGCCGTTGGCGCGCTCGCAGGCGGCCTTGGTGGTGCTGCCCATGGGTTCACCGTCGGCTTGGTTTCGCCCGATGTGCTGGCGTTCAAGACCATGGCGGCGATCCTGGCGGTGGTGATTATCGGCGGTCGCCGCAGCCCGCCTGCCGCTATGCTCATGGCACTGCTGGTTACCTGGACGCCTGAATGGCTGCGATTTCTGGAACAAACCTATCTGATCGCCTATGGCGCACTGCTGCTGTTAGCGATTTGGCTGGCACCCGAAGGCCTAGCGGCGCTACTTGCCAAAGCCACGAAAGCGCTCAGGCCCGCCCGGCACCTAGATCCGCCGCCGCCGATGCGGTTGACACCTGCCAATGAAGGCGGGCTCTCCGCCGCTGGACTGACGCGGCGCTTTGGCGGCGTGACTGCAGTATCTGATGTCGATCTGACGCTGAAGCCCGGTCAGATCACTGGGCTGATCGGGCCAAACGGAGCGGGCAAATCAACGCTCCTGAACTTGGTGACCGGGCTGGATCAACCGTCAACGGGGACTATTCAGTTGACCGGCCAGTTGAACGGCAGGATCGGACGCACATTCCAAACACCTGCTTTGGCGCTAGACCTTTCAGCGCTGGAAAACGTGCGGGCTGTCGGCGCACCAACCCAACATGCCTGGGCGGCGCTGCATGCAGTTGGCCTGACGGCGGATGCCGGAACACCTGCCAGCCAACTCCCCCAGGGTGCGCAGCGGTTCTTAGAAATCGCCCGCGCACTGGCGGCCCGCCCTGGTGTTTTGCTGCTGGATGAACCTGCCGCTGGGCTCACAGCCGATGAGCGCCAGCGCCTCGCCCAAATCCTGCGTGACGCCGCTGACGCTGGTGCTGCCGTTTTGGTCGTGGAGCATGACGTGCCGTTTCTGGCAGCCCTGGCAGATTGGATGGTCTGCATGAGCGAGGGTCGCGTCATCGCATCGGGTAAACCAGATGCCGTAACCAGCGCCCCCGCAGTCATTACAGCCTATTTAGGCACGCCGCTGGCTGATGGTGCAGCCTCATGACCAAGGATTTACTCAACATCCAAAGTGCCCGCATTGGTGCGGTGGATACAGCCCTGCTCGGTCCGCTCGACCTGACGCTGGCGGCGGGTGAGGCTCTTGCCTTATTCGGCCCCAATGGTGCCGGAAAATCCACGTTACTGCGCGCTATCATGGGCTTAAAGGCGCTGGATGCCGGCGAAATCATCTTCGATGGCGAGCCCGTCAAAGGCGGTGATCCTGGCAGAATGGCACGGGCGGGTGCTGGATATGTGCCGGAGGGTCGCCGCGTGTTTCCAGGCCTCACGGCAAGGGAAAACATGCTGGCAGCCTCCGATGATCCTCGGGCCATGCGCCAAGCGCGGCTCGAGGAAATGCTGGCACTGTTCCCACCGCTCACGGGGCGCTTGAAGTCAGAAGCATGGCGGCTTTCAGGCGGGGAACAGCAGATGCTCGCCATCGCCCGTGCGCTGATGCGACGGCCAAAATTATTGCTACTGGATGAGCCATCACTTGGCCTGGCGCCCAACACTGCATCAGGCCTGTTTGAAGCGCTTGGCGCAGTCCGCCAATCCGGCGTCGCCATCCTGATCGCAGAGCAAAATGCAGCCGCTGCAAGCCGCCTTGCCAGCCGGGCGGCAGTGCTTGTAGGCGGCAAGATTGTTGCTGAGGGCCTAGCCCCAGAAATCGCTGAGCCAAGTTCCTTGGCTTTGGCCTATCTGCGTTAGCAATTTCGAAAGCAATCCCACCGCACTCTACCCTGGAACAAGAGCTAGGGTTTGGAGCTACGACTGATGGATACGACGAATCTGACTGACCTTCCCGATATCGCGGAAGCCCAAATTTCCGAAGATAACCGCCGTGTCGCTCGTCGGCTGCCGGTGGATTCCCTGGCTATCATCAATTCCAACCAACGCTCGCGCACGACACGGCTGGTTAACATTTCAGCTGGCGGCGCACTGGTTGGGCCTTTGTTAGGCATTGACGTTGGCGACCGCGCCACGCTGGACCTGCCAGGATACGGCCCGATCACAGGCTGGGTTGCCCGTATGACGGATGATAATTACACCGCGATCTGCTTCTCCCCCGATCCTGATTTTCATCAGCTGTGTGAAGAGCAGGGCGATGAGTTGCTAGAAACCATCCGCGGTGCCCAAATGGCCTTCCGCAACCCGTTCACCGCCAAGAATGAGATGACGCTTTAGCGCCTCACCCCATCACAAGACCGCCATCGACATAGAGCGTCTGTCCGGTCATAAACCGCGCCCAGTCTGACGCCAAAAATAGCACGGGCCCGACGATATCCTCCGGCCCTGCAATGCGCCGGAGCGGCGTTTGGGCGATGATCGCATCCTTCACGGATTCCTTCGTCGCCGCACTTGCTGCCGTTGGATAGACCAGTCCGGGTGCCACCGTATTCACGCGCACCCCCATCGGCCCCAATTCCGCCGCGAGATTACGACTGAACCCGATCAGCGCCGCCTTCGCCGTCGTGTATTCATGGTACGGGACGATTGGACGGGCAACTAAATCCGTCGCGATATTGACGATAGACCCCTCTGCACGGGCCAACATTGACGGAAGCACAGCTTGCGCCAGGCTGTAGGCAGACTTCACAGCACCCTCAAATTGCGCCTGATAATCGGCCCAATCCAACTCCCAGTGCAGCTTTCGCCGCTCCGGATCGAAGCGGTAGGGCCGGAATGCATTATTCACCAGCACATCGACCTTGCCGAACGCATCCACCGCCTGCTCGACCAAGCTGAACGCTTGCGCGCGTTCCGTCACATCCGCTTGGACGGCGACGGCGTCCCCGCCTGCTGCTTCACAGGCCGCAACACTGGCCGCTGCCGCGTCTGCGTTCGCCAGGTAATTGACGGTAACCGCCGCCCCTTCTGCAGCAAAGGCCCGGGCAATGGCAGCACCAATGCCCCGGCTAGCGCCAGTTACGAGGACAGATTTCCCGGCGAAATCCAACGGATTATTCCGGGATCAGGTCTGTTTTGATGACAGCGCTCATATCCAGGTCCGCCTTAATCAATCCCAGGCCCTTGAATGTTTCAGCGCCCTTCTGCAACAGGTCAATATCGAAATGACCAAGACCTTTGGCACGGGTCGTGTCTGATTGTGCGGAGATATTGCGGATTTTGATGATCTCCAAGTTCACGGCCTCATTCCGGCCATTAATGGTGCGCGAGATGGCGATTTTGGCAGCCGCTGCCGGTTCCGCAATCATCCATGCGGCACTATCGCGATAGGCTGCCAGGAAGCGCTTCAGCAGCGGTTTGTTGGCGGCATAATAGGCTTCTGTAACAACGAACATATCGCTTGGAATGTTCAGGCTATCGGCGACATTGATCACGTTCACTTCGCCCAGGCCTTTCAGCTTGCCCACATAAAGACCGGTATCTGTCGCCGCCGTAGCATCAACTTGGCCCTGAATCACCGGTGCGAAATTCAGCAGACCCGTCACTTTGATGGTCACGTCTGCTTCCGTCAGCCCAACCTGATGCAACAGCACCTGAAGGTTCTGACGGGTGCCGCTGGACAGGCTGTAGACGCCAATGGTCTTGCCCTTGAGGTCTTCCGGCTTCACGATCCCACGCCCCACCGGTGCGACGACGTTAAACACGTTCTGCGGGTAGATATTATAGATCGCGACCAGCTTTTCGCCCTTATCGAGCGCCTGATAGAACGAAGCCGGGTCCGTGAACGCAACATCCGCTGCACCCGCCAGCATGTTCCGAATGGCGGACCCGCCGCCAGCGCCCGGCACATATTTCATTTCAATATTGTGCGCCTTGAAGAAGCCTTTGTCGGGCTCTGCCAGAATATTGGTGATCTCGCTGATGGGCTTGCTCCACCCCGCAATCCGCACCGTATCCATGGATTGCGCGGAGGCTGTTCCAGCCGTCAGCACCAGCGCCATAGCGGCCGCCAAAGTTTTCAAGATCATGTCTCTTGCCCTTTCATCCAGCTGCTGAGCAGCCAACGTTCAAATAGAATTGTGAGTTGATAAAACAACATGCCCAAGGCCGTGATGACGACGAACAGCGCAAACATGAGCGTTGAATCCATCATGCCTTGGGCCGCGATAATGCTGGCACCAAGCCCCGCGTCCCCGCCAATGAATTCACCGACAACAGCCCCAACCAACGCCAATACAATGGCGACGCGCACACCCGCCATAATCACAGGTAGACCGGACGGGATTTTCAGCCGCAGTAAAGTTTGCCGCCTGGATGCGCCCAGCATGCGGAACAGGTCTCGCTTTTCAGGCGGGACCGATTGCAGGCCAGTCAGCGTGTTTTCAAGCAGCGGAAAGAAGCAGATCAGCGCCGTGATCACGATGGTGGAGGTCATCCCGAACCCGAACCAGACGATGAAGATTGGCCCGAGCGCCAGTTTTGGCACGACCTGGCTCGCCAGCACATAAGGCCAGAGCAAGCGGCGCAGAAAATCGATCTCCCCGAGCAAGACCCCGGCAACAAAACCGATGGCACAGCCAAGACCGAACCCAAGCAGCGCCTCCACTGCCGTCACCCAAATATGCGGCCAGAGGAACCCAACCGTCAGACCATCCCACAGCACGATCAGCACGGCGGAGGGTGCAGGAATAACGAGCGGAGAAACGCCTGTCAGCCGCACAAAGGCTTCCCAAAGCCCCAGAATGCTGACGAACAAGGCCAGCGACAACATGCTTGTGCGCGTCATGCGACTGCGCTGCTTTGGGGCGACATAGCGTGACGGAGATCAAGGCAGGCAGCGTTGAATGCCGTCGAATAACGCTGGGTTTGATTGCGTGGGCGCGGCAGGTCTACATCTGCCGAAAACACGATCCGCCCCGCATCCATCACCGCCACACGATCAGCCAAATACACGGCCTCCCCAATATCATGGGTGACGAACAGCACTGTCGTATTGCGGATGGCGGCAAGCTGCAGCAAATCATCTTGCAGCTCTTCACGGGTGATGGCGTCGAGTGCTGCGAAGGGTTCATCCATCAGCAGGCCTGCGGGCTCTGTCATGAGGGCGCGTGCCAGGGCGACGCGGCTTTGCTGGCCGCCAGATAATTGTCGCGGATACCGGCAGGTATGTTCTTTAATGCCAACCAATTCCAGCAATTCTTCAGCCACTATGCGGTCAGCCTCAGTCACGGTCTGGTGCAGGGAAATTGGCAGTAGCACGTTGTCTAGCACCGTCTGCCATTCCAACAGGGACGGCGACTGGAATACAAACCCGACATTGCGCGAGGGCGCTGGCACATCCTTGCCCAACATTTGGACTGATCCCGCCGTCGGTTGTAGCAATCCGGCTGCCATCTTCAACAGCGTTGTCTTCCCGCATCCGCTGCGGCCAACAAGGCAATGCACGGCACCAGCAGGGATTGACCAATCGACACTCGACACAACGTCAGTACCATCGCCATAGGCGAAGCTAGCGCTATGGATATCGAGGAAATTGCAGCTATTCGGCATAGGGTGCCAGCCTGTCTGAAGCGGCAAGCGCGCGCCCATCGATCTCCACAATGCGAACGAGGTCACTCAAATTATAGCGGCCATCGTGGTGCCATCCGGCCTCTGGTGCTGTCATGTCGCCAAGCGCTGCAATGCGGGTCACGCCAACCGCGCCCAGTGCTGCCGAAAGCGTGAACAGACGGCCGGGTGGGGCAGCGATGCCAACCGTCTGCAGCAACCGCTTGTAGGGTGCTGCACTGGCGGGAACGCTGGCTAGATCATCAACTGCGACAACACGAATGGAGCGGTTCAGGGCGCTTGGCCCGAAGCCATCTGCATTCTCCAAAAAGGATACCGACCAGGCACCGTTTGGGGCTCCGACAACCTCTGCGCCCGCTGTCATTTCCTCCGCATTGCGCCACGCAGCGATGCTGGCGGCCTCATTCATTGCGAGCGGGCGCCGGGGGAATTTCCACTCCAGCGCCGAGAGTTCATGGGCTAGGTATTGCGCGAACTGGCGGGGCGCGGCGCTGCCGCCCGCTTCCACAAAAAGCGTGTGGGGGCTGTAGCAGCCTTGCTGGTCATAGCGCGCCACATCATAGGCGGCACGGCGCGCTGTGTCAGATGCCTTGGCGGCATCCAGTGCCTCCCGCCCAATCAGGCTGAAGCTGACCTTGTGGCCATAAGCCAGAAAGCGCGTCGTGATGGGTGCGCGGGATTGGATGGCGGCAAGCGCTTCATTGCCGCCGAACGCCAAAGCGACGTCCGCTTCGGCCAACAAAGCCCGCTCAGCTTCCTCATCACCGCCCTTCCACCATGTGATGGCGATGCTATCTGCCAGTTCAGGCTCGATCTCCGCCAGCAGTTGAGCGAACCAGGTTGCGAACATGGGTTCAGCGCTTGGGACTTTCCCAATCGTTCCGGCCTTCACCAGAAGCCCGGAAACGAGGCTCCAAAGCGGCAGGCCCGGCACATTGCCAGCCCAGATATGCGCCAGAACCTCTGGACCATAGGCCCGGCCATAACCGCCCTTTGTCAAAGGTTGGAAATCATCCAATAGCGCTGGATTGGGAAAATCTTCCGCCAAGAAGCGCTGTAGCTCTGGTTTGCGGAACGATTTCAGGTATTCGGTCAATCCAAGCTGTAACATCTCCCGGTCATAGCCGGTGATCGCAGGCAGAAGGTCTTCCATACGGCGCCGGTAGGGATCGCTGCGATCCAGCAAGCGGGCAATCGCTTGATCTATGATATCCACCACGCGCGCAACAGGATACTGCGCCAGATACCGCTTAGTATGCGCCCGCACATGCGCTGCCATCGCCTGCATATCAGCACCCGAAAGTACGGGGACTTCAACGGCGATATCCCGGCCCGCGCCATCAAAGTGAAGCGCTTCCCATTGAAGTGCGGCCGGATCAAGCCCAGGCAGATGGCATGCGCGCTCAGCCATAATCGTCAGGCAGCGCCAGCCGCCTTCAGGAATTCATCCACGGCCATGGAGCAGCCCTGCGCCGCCGTTCCTGCCGCCCGACCAAGCAATTGGAACCCGCCATCAACGGCGATCCCTGCATCCTCAGTCAAAATCGTTGTAACGATATTAAAATGCGCCAGGTCAGTATGCGCCAGAATGCCGGTCTGGCCATCAGGCAGGCTATCCCCCGTCAGCGGGTTCACCACCCGGCTCCGCACCCAATGGGGACCTGATTTGATAGAAGGACAGCTGGCATTGCCCTCATCGTAGAACTGGGATGACAGCTCCGTCATGCCGTACATATTGATGCAAGCGCTGCGGGGAATGCCGAATGTAGCGGTGAGCCCGTCATAGAATTCATCTGGCTTTAGCTCACGGGATTGGCCCTTAAATCCGCCTGTATCCAGAATACGGCTGCCGGGCGGTAGTTTGACCGTATGCCCAATACGCGCCATTTCATCCAGCACATGGACAAGACTGAAGCTTGCGCCAAGAAGGGCATATGGCTCGCCCGTTTTTTCCGCTTCTGCCAGGTCCGCATACAGCCGGCTAAATTCAATTCCGCGCTCGTACACAAGATGGCCGCTGCCATTGGCACCGAAGTCCTGGACCGCAAGATTAAGGTAATGCGCCAGGGAGGAGTTCGGCATCATGGCAGGCGATGGGAACAGAATGCCCATATGCATCCGCTCGCGCCCCCCCATAAACCGGTCCCGGAAATTCCGGCGCATGGAGGCGTCGTAGACATCCAATACCGGGTGATAGCTCTTACCGCGCACGCCGCCCAACGTGGTGCCGCTGGTCATAAAGATCGCTGCCGCATCCGTGATTGGCGTGCATGTCAGGTCCATGGTTTTGAAGGCGTTGATGGGGACAGCTGGAATATCCACCCAGGACTTGACCATGCGCGGGGTTTTCCCGCGCGAGCGGGCAAATTTCTGGAAAGGCGCATTGTTCTCAAACTGATAGGCAAACAGCTCAAGGGCCATGGCATTGAACTGGGCATCATCCGCCCCGTCCGCCGCAATAAAGTCCAGCAATGCCGCAACAATTGCGTCCTGGCTCATCAGGTCATCCTTCGTGCGCACGGATTTCCGGCGCGGAACATGACTTTGCTGGATGGAGCAAATCCCATTTCCTACGCCGGCGTGATCCGGGTCAGGTTCAAAGGGTCATCGCACCATGCCAGCGACATCTCAGCCTCGAAGGAGAGGCTCCCCTATGGATATGTCCTGAAAGCTAGGCTGAGGCAGGCATTGCGTCAACCCGCGCGGCTCCATGTGCAAGTGGTGAAGGTCGCTCGAAATGGAAGCATAGGAATCAATGCCGAACGTGTCCGTGGCTCCTCCCTGGATTTCAGTGTTGCATCAATGCTTTCCCATGCCGCATTCTCCCCCGAGCAAATTTTTGAGGGATTCTGGTTTTGAAAACGGCGTTATTGACGGGCGGGAATGGGAATTTGGGGCGTTTGGTGGCGGATCGGCTGCGGGCGCGCGGTGTCGCGGTTATCAAGTTTGACCTGCCGGGTACGGAGAAACCGGAAGAGCAGGATCAGGTGATCTTGGGCGATATCCGGGATGCTGATGCGGTAGACAAAATCATCGCTGACCATAAGCCGGATACCATCTACCACCTCGCCTCGCTGCTTTCTGGCAGTTCTGAGGTTGATCTTGCGGCCTCCTGGGCGATCAACGCGACGGCGTCGTTTAATCTGCTGCAATCGGCCATGCGCCATGATGTTGACCGGTTCTTCTTCGCCAGCACGGTCGCGACATATGGTGCCGATATGGGGGATCCGCTGCCCTTGAACGCGCAACAATGGCCCGAGAATTTCTATGGGGCGACGAAGGTCGCGGTGGAGCGGCTTGGTGTTTATTTCAAGCAGAAGCACGGGCTGGATTTCCGCTGCCTCCGCTTCCCGCTGGTAATCTCCCCCTTCGCGCCCCCGAGCGCTGTCACAGCATATCCCTCCCATGCACTCCGGGCGGCCTATGAAGGCCGGTCGTTCACGTTCCCGGTCTCCCCAGATATCGGCATGTCGACGCTGTATCTGGATGATGTGATCCGCTCCATCGAAGAATACAGCTTTGCAGCGCGCGATCGGCTGACGGAACATGCCTATAATCTGCACGGCTATTTCGTGTCCGCTGCATCCGTCGTTGATACCATCAAGGCCCGATACCCGGATTTTGCCCACGACTACGCGCCGGACCCGGCAGTTGAAGCGCTGCTAAGCGGATGGCCGGACGCGATGGACATGACCGCCGCTATCGCCGACTGGGACTGGAAGCCCGCATATGATTTTCCTGAAAGCGCTGACGCCATGTTCGAGCTTTTGAAGCAGGAAAGCCCCTACCCCAACAATCGAGGCTGATCATGACGCCGGAAGACATTCTGAAACATCCCGCCCGCGTGCTGACCCAAGCCCAGCGCGAATGCTATTTCGAACACGGCTATGTCGGGGTTGAGAGCATTGTGCCGAAGGATGTGTTGGCCGAGCTTCAAGCCGTGACGGCGGATTTTCTGGACAAAAGCCGCCACGAAACTGAATCCGGCAATGTGTTTGACGTCGGCCCCGGCCATTCGGCTGCAAACCCCGTGCTGCGCCGCCTGAAAAGCCCGGATGAGCAATCTGACGCCTACTGGCAGTTCTCAACCGGGTTAATGGCAGATGTGGCGGCGGATTTGGTCGGGCCGAACGTGACGTTCCATCACTCCAAGCTGAACTTCAAATGGTATGATGAAAGCGACACGGTGAAGTGGCACCAGGATATCCAATTCTTCCCGCATACCAATTACAACGTGCTGACAATTGGGTGCTATCTGGAAGATACAGACATGATCAACGGCCCGCTGGCCGTGCTGAAAGGCTCCCATAATGAGCCGCTATATGACCAATATGACAGTGACGGCAATTGGACCGGCATGCTTTCTGATGAGGACGCCGCTGGGGTCGACCAAAGCCGCGTTGCGTATCTGACTGGGCCTGCAGGATCTATCACCATCCATAACGCACGGACACTGCATTTCTCACCATCATCGAAATCGCCGGTGCCGCGTCCGCTGCTGCTGAACTGCTACACATCTTCTGACGCCAAGCCCTATACGGCGCACCCGATGCCAACCCGGAACACCTATAAAATCGTCCGCGGCGAGCAGGTGCGTTGGGCGGACCATGATCCGCGCCCCTGCCAATTGCCGCCCGATTGGTCCGGCGGGTATACGTCCATCTACGCCGCCCAGTCTGGAGAGGACAAGGCTGCTCCCAAAGGGATGATGTAGCAGAGGCGGCTTGGGCGGTCTCGAATAGGGGACGGGGCAGGCAGCCCGTCCCTATCTACTCAATCGCGGATTCAGCACGTCGCGCAATTGGTCACCAACCAAGTTGATGCTGACGATGGTTACCAAGAGTGCCAGGCCTGGAAACACACTGATCCAGTATTTGCCGGTCAGCATATATTCAAAGCCATTGGCGATCAGCAGGCCCAGTGACGGCTCCGTCACAGGCAGGCCAATGCCAAGGAAGGACAATGTTGCTTCCAGGCTGATTGCGCTGGCTGTCTGCACCGCACCAACAACGATTAAGGGGGCGACGACATTGGGCAACATATGGCGGAAGATGATGCGCGCGCGCCCAAGGCCAAGGCAGGTAGCGGCGGAGATGTATTCCTTCTGCCGTTCGACCAGTGCCGTGGCGCGAACGGTGCGGGCGTAATAGGCCCATTGCACCGCCACGAGCGCGATCATCGTCTTGTCGACACCACGGCCGAGTGCGGCCAGCAGCATCAGCGCGATGAGGATTGCTGGAAAACTTAGCTGCAAATCGACAATCCGCATGATGAAGGCATCAATACGGCCGCCGTAAAACGCCGCAAGCAAGCCAATCGCCGCACCGATACTGAGCGCGATCAGGCCACTGATGACGCCAACCGTGAGGCTGATGCGGAGCCCGTAGAATATAGCGCTTACCATATCCCGGCCCTGATCATCCGTGCCGAGCATGTAGACCTTTTCACCGGTGAAGTCGGTCTCCCCTGGGGCAAGGCGCGCATCCATGACGTCGATCTGGCCAAGGTCATACGGGTTCTGTGGCGATATCCACGGTGCCAGGAGGGCTACCAGAATGATGGCGACCAGAACAACCAAGCCCACGATAGCCACCGGGCTATGGCAATACTGGCTGACAAAACGGCGGAACGGATGCTCCGCCTTTTCTGGCACCGGCGCCTCTATAGGAAGGTTGGCGGCTTCGCTGTCTACGCTCATTTGCCGGCTCCACCCAACCGAACACGGGGGTCCAGCAGGGAATATGTGAGGTCAACCAACAGGTTGATCGTAACGAACATCAGCACCGTCATCATCAAATACGCAACGATGATCGGGCGGTCGAGGACCTGGATCGACTCGATAATGAGCTTGCCCATACCCGGCCAGGAGAAAACGGTTTCTGTCACGACCGAAAATGCGATCAGAGAGCCAAATTCCAGCCCCAATACAGTCACGACCGGGATCATGATATTTTTCAGGATGTGCTTGAGGACGATGCGCTGCTCTGACATGCCTTTTGCACGGGCAAATTTCACATAATCCTGCAGTGCCGCTTCCTTACAGCCAGCGCGCGCCAGCCGCATAACCAATGAGATGTTGGTGAGTGCGAGATTAACTGCGGGCATCGCCAGATGGGTCAGGCCGTCCCATGTCAAAAAACTGACCTGAACGCCAAATAGTTCCGTCGTGTCACCACGACCAGTCGCCGGCAGCCAGCCCAACATAACTGCAAACAGCATAATCATCATGATGCCGACCCAGAAGGTCGGCAGGCTGAAGCCCAGGATAGAGCCTGCCATCATGGTTTTTGATATCTTAGAGTCAGGCTTGAGCCCGGCATACATGCCAAGCGGCACACCAAGCACGATAGACAGAAAGAGCGAGGCGAATGCCAGTTCGAGGGTCGCGGGCATGCGCTGGATAATCAACTGCAACGCCGGTTCGCCAAAGACGAAAGATATGCCCAAATCGCCCTGAAGGGCATTCTTCACAAAATAGAAAAATTGCTCGTGCAGCGGTTTATCAAGACCAAGCGCCTTGATGGCCCGCGCCATTTCTTCCTGGTCAAATTCCGGATTGATCAGAATATCAACCGGGTTGCCAATCACGTTGACGCCGAAAAAAACAATCGCTGCCATCACTGCAACAACAAGTGCAGCCTGGACAAGACGCCTTAGAAGGTAGGACCACATGGGTTTGCTTTCCTGCGAGCCCGAAATGCGGAGGGCGCCTCACCGCCCCGCTCCTGCCAGATGGCAGTGCGAAGCAGTGAAGCGCCCTTGGTTACATTAGCTTACCGCTTCAGCTTACTGCTTCTTCAGCGAACGAAGCGATGTACGCTCGTCCGTGCGTGGCAGATATTTCAAGCCCTTCGTGGTTGCCCACGTGTTGACTTGATAGTGCAGCGGGATCACAGCCAGATCATTGATGGCGATTTCAGTCGCTTCGGCAAGAAGGGCCGCGCGCTTCGTGTCGTCAACGGTCGCAAGCGCATCTTCGATCAGTTTGTCTGTCTTAGGGTTGGAATAGCGGCCCCGGTTGGAAGCGCCAAAGCCTTGGGACTTGTCATGCGTGTGCACCAAGGATTTCAGCGGTGAGGAGGCCTCACCCGTACCGGAACCCCAGCCAACCAAGATGAAACTATACTTCGGTTCGCCATTCGGCCCACCACGAGAGGCGGAGCGGAAATAGACGCTCTTCGGCATGGTCTCGACCTGGGTCTTGATGCCAACGCGGGTCAACATCTGGCCAATCGCTTGCGCGATTTTGGCGTCGTTGATGTAGCGGTCATTTGGCCCATGGATGGTCAGGCCAAAGCCGTTTGGATAACCCGCTTCCGCCAGCAATTCCTTAGCCCGCTTAGGATTATAAGCCTGTGGCTTCAGCTTGTCGGACGTGCCGAAGAAGCCTGGTGGCAACAGCTGGCCTGCCGGGATAGCAATACCTTCCATCACGCGGGAGACGATAGCGTCCCGATTGATAGCCATAGAAATCGCCTGACGGACGCGCAGGTCCTTCAGCGGGTTCTTGCCATCTGTACCGGTGATGAATGGTGAGTTGTCACGGAAGCGATCCATGTGCAGATAGATCACACGGTTTGAGATGCCGCTGGCGAGGGTAACGCCATCTGTCTTCTTCAGGGTTTCGATATCAGCCGTCGGGACGCTATCGATCATATCGACATCGCCAGAAAGCAGCGCCGCAACACGGGTAGGGTTGGACTTGATCGGCTTCATGGTGACTTTATCAAAAGCCGCCTTTTCACCCCAATAGTTTTCGTTTTTGACGAGCACGATACGGTCACTTGGCAGCCACTCAACGAACTTGTAAGGGCCGGTGCCGACCATGGCGGGACCTGCATTGAAGTCTGCTGTTTTGACGTCTGTGCCAACATCGCTGGAGATGATGGAGACAGTGGAGAGATCAACCGGCATCAGCGGATAGGGGCGCTCAGTCGTGACGCGAATCGTGAAGTCGTCAACCTTGGAGAAGGTTTTGCCTTTGAGATACGTGCCAAAGGAGGACGGGCTGTTCGGCACGTTTAGCGCCCGTTTAGACGTGAACATCACATCATCAGCGTTGAAGTCCGAACCATCATGGAATTTGACGCCCTTGCGGAGCTTGAATTCCCAAACCAGATCGCTGACCGGCTCCCAGGAAACGGCGAGGCCTGGCGTCAAATTCTGGTTTTCGTCCTGGATAATCAAAGCATCATAGATGTTGGACGAGAACGAATTGTTCGGTCCAAGGTTATGATAATGCGGGTCCATCGCCGACGGCTCTGAATAGATGCCGATTTTCACTTCATCCGCACGGGCGGCACCCGCTGCGAGCAAAAGCGCAGCGCCAAGCGCCGCGCCAAATTTAAGGGATCGCCTCATAGGGCCTGCCTCCGTTTGTTATTATCATCGAAGGCTAGACGATAACGACAAACGCGGCAGAACGCCAAGCGAATGATGCAAGGTTCCGCCTAAAAAGCCCCGAAACTGTATAAAAGCCCGATCCAGCAAAGACCGTTTAGACAAAACGCCCAAATAATGATCTCCCGGTCGGTCGCTTTGCTGTCAAGTAAGGCACAGAGGGCTTCATCCGCCGGGACGGCCTGCAGGCTCCGGCGCAACAAGCGGAGGAGGGGACGCTTCGCCGGAGCCCGCGCCGCCACAGCAGGCAAGGAAGGGGCATCCCCTGTGGCGGAGGAGAATGGGGTGAACGCTCCCGCACCCATGGATGCACGTGTCGCTTCTGCTGCATGTGTCATCTGCGGGCGCTCCTGGTTCTGCTAAATCTTGGTTCAAAGCCGATCTGGCCAATCCCCTGCAACGAGCGCTATCATCACTGGGATCGCTGAACGCACGCTTGCGGTATGGCGAGAATATTCGCCACAAAACATGGCGGCATTTGACCTAATTCCAGGCCAAGTCATGGCATGGCCCAGTGCAACAATAAGGATCGCCTGAATGACCCGCCTCCCGCTCCCCGACGCTGCAGACCTCTCCCCGCGCCAGAAAGAGGTGATTGAGCTGGTCACAAATGGCCCACGTGGCGGCGTGCGCGGTCCCTTCGGTGCATGGATCAGAAGCCCCGAAATGGCTGTTCTAGCGCAAGAACTTGGGGCCCATGTGCGGTTTCGCTCCTGCCTTTCGGATGAAGTACGGGAAATTGTGATCTGCCAGACAGCCAAAAGCCTGAAGGCGCAATATGAATGGTTTGCCCATTGTCGCATTGCGCTGGAGGCTGGCGTTGATGCAGCCGCGATGGAAGCGATCCGCACTGGCGCGCGCCCGACGACCCTGCCCGCTGACCAGATGATGGCCTATGAGGCCGCCGAAGAAATCACGCGCACCAAACGCCTGTCAGACGCAACCTATGCCCGCGCTGTAGAGGCGTTTGGTGAAGAAGGTGTCGTCGAGATCGTTGCGGCTTGCGGGTATTACACGCTCGTCGGGCTTACGCTTAACGTCGCTGATGTACCGCTGCCAGACGGCGAGCCGCTGCCCTTCCCGGAATAACGGCACCCCTACTGGATTAATGGGAACTCGGGCAATCTATGTGATAGAGCGCCGGGCTGCGTGGCCAAGCGACGCACGGCGCTCTAGCCTGCCTTCTGAACGGCCAGCAGGGCATCTGCCATCAAGAACGCATTGCGGTCTGGGCTTTGGGAATCAAAGAACTGGACCGCAGCGATTTCCGCCAGGCATCCGGCGACATGGGCAGGCTGGAAACGGTGCCGGCGCGCAAGGCGCCAAATTGCTTGTGGCGAGAGGCCACCGCGCCAGCCATGGAAGAGCACCTTGGTCTTCACAGCGTCTGCAGGCTCAGTCGGTGGTTGAAAGTGCAGGTCTTCAATGAAGTAGAACCCGCCTGGCTTCAGCGTTGGCCAAAGCGCGAAGAAGCTGATCTGCTGCGCATCAGATAAGTGCGCACCATCATCGATGATCACATCGAACGGCCCATGCTCCGCCGCAAAGGCTTGCAACGCCGCCGGGTCCGTTTGGTCCACCTGAAACGTTTGGCAGCGATCATGCTGAAATGCCGAAAAATCATGGATATCTAGTCCATAGATTTCAGCACCCGGCAGCCAATCCGACCACATTGCCAAGCTGGGGCAGTAGACCCCGTCGCGCGCAATCGAGAGCCCGATCTCCAATAGCTTCAGCGGCTTGTCACGATAGCCCGCAAGCGCTGAAGCATAGGCCCGCGTATAGCCATGGCGCAGCCCAGCGCCAAAGCCCTTGTCGGACCCGTGCTTATCCGCGAGTGACGAAAGACTGGCCGCAATACCCGCTACGCTATCAGCGCCGGAAGCCGCCAAGATCTATTCGTCTTCGGCTTCAGAAGAACGGCCCATGGCACGAATCAAGTCCAGCACGCGGCGTCGCACGGCAGGATCATTGATGTCGTAATAGGCACGCACCAGCAGCAAAGTTTCGCGTTGCGCCATTGGATCAGCATCATATTGCCGTTGCGCTGCTTCCTGCATGGCTGGGCCGGATGCAGCACCTTCTGGCGCGTCCGGCAGCTCTTCGAAGAAGTAGTTCACGGGCACGTCAAGCGCATGGGACAGCTCATACAAGCGGCCCGCGCCAACGCGGTTAGCGCCACGCTCGTATTTCTGCACCTGCTGGAAGGTCAGATTAAGGGCATCAGCCAAACGTTCCTGGCTGTAGCCGAGCAGGGTGCGCCGCTGGCGGACACGCTGGCCAACATGAACGTCGATATATGTCGGTTTCCCGCGCGTCTTGCGCTGCTTGCGCCGTTTTGGCTTTTCTTCTTCGACATCATCTACCAAAATTAGTCTCCTAAATCAGCACGTTTGCGCCGATTTGCGGCCTACGACAGCGCTACATACGCTCCGAGCCGGTTCCGGTCAGTTTGATCACTCTGCATCTGGCGATTTAAGCCAGAAGTTAATGCATGATCGGCTGATAAAGGTAATCTCTTGCATTAGTCAAGCAAATAATCGAACTTTCAACCGCAAGACTCACTACGAAGAAGAGTCATTACTTTTGTTTAAGTGTTACCCTAAAGGCTTACGCTTTCCAAAAGGGGCTGGCCTATCTAAGGGTTTCGGTTCAGAG
>Ga0181597_10000638_pt1 | contig 38735 bp, 25 predicted proteins | sample 041ome_5_FD_148647 | JGI IMG/M metagenome (GOLD analysis project Ga0181597, IMG submission 148647) | Coastal salt marsh microbial communities from the Groves Creek Marsh, Skidaway Island, Georgia - 041403US metaG (spades assembly) | ecosystem: Environmental > Aquatic > Marine > Intertidal zone...
GCAATCACCGCGTGATACTGCATTACGACCAGGAAGAAGGCTTTCAGTCGGGAACTCGTGGACAAGGTTGCGACTGTCTTCCGTTATCGGTGCAGAATTACCTGCTTGACGATAATGCCGCGGATCAATATACCGAAGGGCGGGCCATCGTCGTTCGCAAACTGCGACTCAGCAACAAACCGGATGCAGATTGGCTGGGGCTCGTATTGCTGCTCAATTCCGATTGAGTTTTACTTTTTGCCTTTGCCACGCTGATCCACAAAGAACTGTTGAATAATCGCTTTGCAATCTTCCTTCATCACTCCTCCCATCACCGTACAGCGATGATTCAGTCGTTCATCCTCGGTGATGCTGAACACGGAATGACACGCGCCGGCTTTGGGATCGGCAGTCCCGTAGATCACGGTTGGTATTCGCGCCTGAACAATCGCACCAGCACACATCGGGCAAGGTTCCAATGTCACATACAACGTGCAATCGAGGAGACGCCAGGAACTCAAAGACTCAGCCGCCTGTGTGATGGCAATCATCTCTGCATGAGCCGTCGGGTCGTTTAGGGTTTCCCGCTGGTTATATCCTTCCGCGATCACGCGCCCCTCATGCACGATCACCGCCCCCACGGGAACTTCATCCTGCTCATAGGCAATTTGAGCTTGCGACAGAGCGTATCGCATCCACTGATCGTGCGGCTGTAAAATATTGGGGGGAAAGTCGTGTGACATGGCAATCAGTTTAACCAACTCGATCTAACGACGTAAGCAAACACGAAATATTCATTGCCCCTTGAATGCGCACACCTCTAAACGATATTGTGACCTCACGACAAAATCGTTATTCGGAGAACCAAATGCAGCATCGCAAACTTCATGACGGACGTTCGGACGGATTAACTCCCTTGGAAAGTCTCGATCTCAGTTCTGTCACTTCTTGCCGTGATCTGATCCGAGCCATGTCTCGGACAGCATTCGCTGGACGAAACTTGGGTGAAGCTTACGACGTGCTCCTCGAGATGGTTGAAGATAGTGATGCACGGGTCGTGATGACCATCACAGGAGCCATGACCGTCGCCAAACAGGGGCGAATCGTCTGCGACCTGATCGACCGGGGCATCATCCACGCTGTCGTGGCAACGGGAGCACTAATGGCGCACGGCCTGACCGAATCGATTGGGCTGGCTCATTACCGATACGACCCTACAGACGACGATCAGACACTTTTTGAAAAAGGTTACAACCGGATTTACGACACGCTGGAGATGGAAGAGAACCTGAACAGCGTGGAAGAGCTGATGTCCTTCGTGCTGAGTCATACCGAGCCCGAGGGAGGCGTCTGGAGCTCAGCTCGTCTCTGTCGTGAAATCGGAGCGATTTTACATCAAAAGAATGAAGGACCTGGAATTCTCAAAAGTGCATTTGAGAAAAGCGTCCCCGTTTTTATCCCCGCCTTTACCGACAGCGAACTGGGTCTCGACGTTTCCACCTGGGCCATGAACAAACATCTGAAAGAAACAGGGAAATCAGCCGCCGATCTCACACCCGAAGAAATGTATCAGGTCGTGCCTGCGTTCAATCCGTTTCTCGATTTGCAGGAATACGCCCGGTTCATTGGTTCGTCAGATCGAGTCGGCATCTTCACCATTGGTGGTGGTGTGCCGCGCAATTGGGCGCAACAGGTCGCCCCCTATTATGATATCACGAATCACCGTGTCGGCACCAATTTTCAAGTCCCCCGCTATCGGTATGGTGTCCGCATTTGTCCGGAACCAGTCCATTGGGGAGGCCTTTCGGGATGCACCTATTCCGAAGGGGTCAGTTGGGGAAAGTTTATGCCGGTCAGCGAGGGGGGGCGATATTCGGAAGTCTATGCTGACGCGACTGTCGTACTGCCTCTGTTGATCAAAGCGCTCTTTGAAGAACTTGATGCGAAGGAAAGCTGATTCGGCATGACGCAACGACTGCCTATGTTCGTCTTTGGAACCCTCCGCCTTGGAGAGTCCAATCACTTCTTGTTGGAAAATAAATATGCTCGACGACTCCCAGCCGAGCTGACCGATTATGTTCGCGTCGAGAGCGAGCTGGGATACCCAATGATTGATCAACAAACAGGTCAAAAGGTCAATGGAGAACTCTATTTCCTGACCGAAGAAAGATATGATCAGACCATGATGGAACTCGACGAGCTGGAAATGCTTCCTCCGGGAGAACTCATCGGCGAATGGTATCAGAGATTAACGGTGACCGTCACCACCTCAGAAGGTGACTTCACAGCCTGGGCATATGTGAAGCCGCAATCATAAATGATCCCCGTGGCTCGAGGTCTCCGCTTTGATCTGATTACACCAACACGCGGCTGGAGCAGAAGTCGGAGACGCTCGCCTCATCAACAACATGACGGACTTCAAGATTCTGAGCCATTAACAAACCCGCCTGTTGAGAAAATTCGTGTTCATTCTGAAGAATCAGCACGACGGAGACTGCATAACCACTCCGACGCAGGTTACCCAGCGCAATGGCCGTTTCCTCATTAACATCACCCAAAATGGCGACAACAGAGGCATCTCTGGGGAGATGCGAAAGGCTTTCGGAAACAAGTTGCGGAAATGTCAGTCCATCCGAAAGTTCCAAGCGGGCAGAGGTTTCCAGAATTCGACTGAATTGTTCGGGGCCGCGAGCAGTTTCAATGCGCACCGGATGCAACCGTGTGTTTTCTGGAAGCATGCCGAAATCTTTTTGAGCATCTTCCCGCGTCCGAAATTCGAGTTTGTAGCCCTCTTCCCGAATCCGGTCGGCTGCGTCCCGAGCATTGGTAATCATGCCAACTTGTTGCCCCAAAAGACAGATCGCATTCGTCAACGAGACTGCCAATGTGACGGCCAGTTCCGAGCGATCCGGTTCACCTCGGCCAGGGTAATTTTGTTCGTGATAGTCGAGGAGAATCGTGGCACCGGCAAGAGATGAAGATTCATAAACGCGCGAATGTAACTCTCCCGTCCGAGCGGTCGCTTTCCAATGCACCCGATTCAGAGGATCACCGGCCTGATAGGAACGAACCCCGGCAATACGGGTTGGATCTTCAAACAACCGATGCTGTAAGACAATCTCACCCACAGGGCGACGCGAGGAGACATCATACCCCAAGAGTGGGACGACTTTCGGATAAACCAGAAGATATATAGGTTCGGTGGCGATGCGATAATTGCGATGTAATCCAAACAAATCACCCGACTCAACAAGCGTCGGGCCGACTTGATAATAGCCGTGAGTGTGAAACGTCATTTGATACAACAGGCTCTCTCGTCCTCCCCCTTTGATCGAAAGCAACTGAGTTCGTTTTCCACTCAATTTGATACGAGGTGGTTTTGACAGCAGCGCGTATCGGGGAACAGAGTCTTCGACCAAAACCCAGGTCACTCGTGAACGACCTTTGTTATAGAGATTGACGACGATCGCCACTTTGTCGCCGATTTCGGCGGTGGACGTGTTGGCTTCTCGCGTCACGACAAGATTGTCGGTCCATTGTCGTGCCAAATAACGACTCACAACAAGGAGTCCCAGAAAAACATACATGGCGTACATCAACAAGCCAAGCTGGAAGACGATCCCGACAATCAGTAAGAGAATTGCTCCGAAGAACCATTTTCGCATGGTTATGCCTGGGTTCGCATGGCGGGAACAGAAACTTCTTCCAACAATTCTTCCACAATCAGTTCACTGGTAATTTTTCGCAAACGACTTTCAGGTTTAACAATCAACCGGTGTGTCAGAACCGATGGTGCCACCCGTTTAATGTCATCGGGAGTCACAAAGTCGCGACCGCGAATCGCCGCCAGAGCCTGTCCCGTGCGGTACAACGCAATCGATGCACGTGGAGAACCACCCAAGGCAACATCATCATGATCGCGAGATTCTCGAATGATATTGACGATATAATCGGATACTTTTGGATCCACATGGACGGCACGCACCTGTTTTTGGCAGTCAAGAACATCCTTAAGAGAGACGACTGGTTCCAAGTCGTCAATCGGATGTGCTTCACGCAGTAATTCCAGCATACGAATCTCTTCGTCTTTGCCAGGATATCCGAGACTCAGACGGACCAGAAAACGGTCGAGCTGTGCTTCGGGAAGCGGGAATGTTCCCTCGTGATCGACAGGGTTTTGCGTGGCGATCACCATAAAAGGTGGTTCCAGTTCATACGTCACACCATCGACACTCACACGCCGTTCGGCCATCGCTTCCAGTAATGCCGCCTGTGTTCTCGGAGTGGTCCGATTGATTTCATCGGCAAGGAGAATTTGCGTAAAGATCGGTCCCGCTCGAAACTCAAATTCCGCATCTTTCGGATTAAAAATCGAAGAGCCCGTAATATCGCCGGGAAGCAGGTCGGGTGTACATTGCACACGTTTGAAATCACCGCCCAGACTTTGCGCCAACGAGCGAGCCAACATCGTTTTGGCCACACCGGGAACATCTTCCAATAAGATATGCCCTTCTGAAAACCACGCCACCATCACCTGAATCAACTCGGCACGTTTTCCGAGAATAACCTGTTCGATATTGGAAATAATCCGTTTGGCAACTTCGTTGACGGGCGTCATGATTGTAGAAACTTTCCAAAAGAAGGGCGTTCTCCCAAAGTATCATCGCACAAGACAAATTTCGAGACCCTGTTTCCTTGAATGACGGATCAACCGCTGCCAGACTAGGAGTCCCGAACACACACTCATGATTGATTGACATGGACGCATCACAGCCCGCTGATACTTACCGCGATTTTCTGCGAAAAAGGCAGCAACATCTGCAAAAGCTCAAACGCTGGGATCAGCGTTTCGCCACAATTCGAGGATTGGCCTTTTTCAGCTTCCTCGCTTTAATCTGGAGATTTTATGCGGGAGACAACATTCCCGAATTCACCGTTGCGATTCCTCTGGGTCTCTTTGTGGTATTCGTAATCTTTCACGTTAAGCTTCGTGACCGCATCGACCAAGTGGAACGGTCCGTCAAACATTTCCAACGTGCCCTCGATCGTCTGAAAGGACGTTGGCAAGGTGTCGGCTCAGATGGCGAACGATATCGAGATCCCGATCACCCTTATGCGAATGATCTCGACCTCTTTGGCCCCGGCTCTCTCTTCGAGTTAATCACTCGTTGCCAGACTCGTTTGGGAGAAGACCGAATTGCAGAATGGTTTCGCGCACCGTCTCCCCAAGAAACAATCACCGCACGTCAGCAGGCCATTCAGGAACTCGCCGAAAATGTCGCTCTTCGTGAAGAACTGGAAGTTCTTCACCCCCCTCTCAAAGAAACTGCCGATCAAAATTTGTTACAAACGTGGGCCGATCGGTCGAGCGATCAAAAACCAGCCTGGCTGATCATGCTCGTTACTGTATTATCGATTGCCTCTTTAGGCCTCCTCTGGGGCGCCTATACAGGAGCCACTCCGCTCAGTGCGTTCATCGCCGTGTTGACAACACAAATTCTGATTCTGCTCATCTACAAACCAAGTCTGGAAACAGAATTTATGGCGGCGGAGCGCATGAGAGAAGGATTGCCCGTGGCGGTTTCTGTCTTGAAACTGATCGAATCCCAACCGCACAAGTCACCTGTTCTTCAAAAGATTCAAGAGAGACTCACCGTCGAAGGGAAACCTCCGTCCGTCCGATTAAATCAATTACTCAGAAGCGTTAACCTGCTGAGCAACTGTGGCCGTAATCAGTTTTTGATTCCGCTCGCGATTCTGTTTGGACTCCACTTTCATATCACCTACCGCATCATTCGCTGGAAACTCCGCTTTGGTCCTCACATTACCGACTGGTTACTTTCCATTGGAGAGTGGGAAGCCATGCTCTCATTTGCCGGGCATCATTTTGAGTTTCCCAGTAATGTTTTTCCTCAGATTGAAAAAACCGGACCGGTCTTCTCCGGCAACAACATGAAACACCCTCTCCTCGAACGCGAACAGTGCGTCCCGAATTCTGTGTCTCTCGACCAACACAAAAAGCTATTGCTGGTGAGTGGGTCGAATATGTCGGGCAAAAGCACCCTCCTGAGGACCGTTGGTACAAACTTGGTCTTGGCCTATGCGGGTTGCTCGGTCCATGCCGAATCATTAAAGCTTTCCGTCATGCAAATCGGTGCCGCCATGAAAGTTTCCGATTCATTACGAGAAGGAAAATCATTATTCTATGCGGTGGTCACAAGACTGAAACAAATTGTCGACCTGACGAACGAACCCCGAGAGCTCTTCTATCTCATCGACGAAATTCTGCCAGGGACAAATTCACACGACCGACGATTAGGGGCAGAAGGAGTCTTGAGATCACTCGTTTCCAGAAACACATTGGGATTGGTGACCACTCACGACCTGGCTCTCACTCAAATTGTGGACACACTGGAAGATCAAGCGGTCAACGTCCATTTTGAAGACCATCTGGAAGATGGCAAAATGTCGTTCGACTATCAGTTAAGATCGGGAGTCGTCAAAAAGAGTAACGCACTCGAACTGATGAAGATGATCGGTCTCGATGTCGTCTCCACAAAATCCACGACTAAGGTTGAGCGGCACTCGGCAACGCAGGAGCCGGGGGAATCGGAGTAGGTAGCCCCACTTGCAATTCGTTGATGACTCGATCAACGCCCGGTTCCATTTTCATGTACACCTGAGCGAGTTGCTTATCATCTTCGCTCGGAACAAACCCTTTCAAAATAACGGTGCGAGAGTCTGACAGGTCGTACACAATATTTTGAAACTGAGGCGAGCGAATCGACAGTTTCCGAACTCTTTGAGTGAGTTTCAGATCCAACACTCGTCCATCAGATTCGGGAACAGTAAACGCGATTTTATGAGGAGACCGATACGGCACGTTATTCGAGCCAAACGTGCGATACATCGGCTGGGTCTGTCCCTGGTTAACATTTTGAGATTGAGAGCGGGTGTTGAAGTTTCGATTGCTCCGATTATTGGCATTTTCACCAGCTTGAGACGCTCCGAAGAATAAATCTTCCTGTTCATTAGTGCCGACAAACCCGGTCCCCATTTGTTCGGTGATTTCATTGATGTCGGTTGTCAATTCGGGCCGCGCAAGAGAGATCGTAGAGCCGGCTTCCCCACCGGTGCTTCCGGTATCTGTTTGTTGTGCGGAAGCGATCCCCTGACAGAGAATCGTCAGCAGGCATACGCTCGTCACAATTCGCAAGAAAGATTGGTAGATTGGGTTCATGACATACTTTCAGAAAACGAAACGTCTTTCTGAAAGTGTACCCGCCAATCTGAGAACTCGGGAAGAGCTTTCCCGTAATTCCGGGAATCAAATCGCAAAGTTTACGGCTTATACCGGTTGATCTTTGAGTTGCTCACTCTGAAGAGAGCTTGAATCGGCGTTGTGACGGTTCTGCGATCGGCTCCAACGTCTCTTCTGCTGAATGAAAAAGGGCCGGCGGAGTACTCCCCCAAGACTCCGCATCGGCCCCTGCTGCACTCCCGGATAACTGCAGAACAGCCCCCGTAGGTTTTCCGTGAGTGACTTCATGACTGCTATATTGAATCGGCCCGGCCGTATTTGACTGACCGGGATTCCAGGAATGAATCGTGTCGATCCGTGGTTTTCTCTGCTCTGTCGTCCATGTCTCAGCCATATAATTTTGCAGGTTCTCAGGTGATCGATCACGCAAATCGGCATTGGCTTTCAAATCAGGGTTAATGCCGTCACGTAAAGGCCCCGGCAACACAACGTGTGACAGACGAGAATAAAATTCTGGACTACCATCCTCTGGAACAAACTTGACCGAAAGTGAGGTCTTGACCTGATAAGGATGCTTACGTGTGTACGGGATAAATATTCGGTAAGAAGTCCCAAACGTACCGCCGCTTTGAAACCGATCCCATTCTTCAGATGAAAACGTGAATTCAGCAATCGGTCGGTTCCAGTCTTCTCGTGTACTATAGTCATCATGAACAGTGACCATCACCTCACCGTGAACACCCACGGGACGAGTCCGCGCTGCATCGAAGAACAATAAAGTTCCCTCGAATCCGCGAGCCGGTTTACCATCAGGTGTCTTACCTTCGCTCGGCTCCCAGAGACAAATCACTTCAGTGGCGGGATTATCGACCGTCGTGAACTTCACTTTCTCACTAAACAGTCTCGGCATCGACGCACAGCCGGACAGCACAGCCAGTGCAAAGCCAGTAATACAGATTGTCGAGAGTTTGATGAACATCGTAAACGCAGTTCTGTGAGAATTCGAAACGGCTATACCACGCAACCTTGATCTTAACGGAATGGCCACAACCGTCGAGCTCCTGAAGGCTTCGCCGTTTCATTGGCAGCTTCCGGAACCGGTCGTTTTTCTGGATTTCGTCGGTAGGTGTTCGAGTCGGACTGATCCGATCCACGACGAGAGGAAGATTCGAAACTTGCCGGGTTGATAAAGCTACCATCGGGAAGTTGAATTGGTCCCCGCATCTGCTGCATCCCATTCATCGTGGGAGGGACACCAAAGATCGGCCCATGCACTTCTTCCGCCTGCTCCTCAATCATGTGAGTCCGTTCGGTCTCAACCTGTTTGATGAATTCAGAATCGGCATCATTCAAGATCACGCGAGGCGTCATGAAGATGAGAAGCTCTGTGCGTTGCGAACTTGTGGAATCAAAGCGGAATGCTCGCCCAAGTATCGGAACATCACCCAACCAGGGAACCTTTCGCTCGATCGTTTCATCGCTTTCCGTGATCATCCCACCCAATACAATCGTGTGGCCGTTTGGTACGGAAACGGTCGCTTCAGCAGTCGTGATATCAATAATAGGCGACTCAATCGTGCTCCCGTCTGTATTGACGTAAATGGGGACACCCGCTCCGTTGAGCGCACTTTTGGTAGCAACTGTCTCCATGACGATGGTGCCATCGGGGTTGATTCGAGGGCGAACGGACAGAATGATTCCAACTTCTTGTTGAGACACATTAGGACTGGCCGCTCCCCCGAACTGAGAAGGGTTGGCACCAATCACAATCGGAACCTGTTGTCCAACTTGGATTTGTGCCTGCTGATTGTCGAGGGTCCGGATTTGTGGTCGACTCAGGATATGAACATTGCGGCGTGCCGCCAGTGCTCTAATCAAGACGCTGATGTTCTCAGAACTCGCGGACAGAACAAGACCGCCGAAACCGAGATCGGTATTCGTGCGACCGACTCCGAAACTACTCAGCCCTTGACCACCGACTGTATTGGTATCAATGAACAAATCATTCCCCAGATTGAACGAACTAAGGATCGAATCCTGGAGACCGAGTTCGACCCCGAATTCATCGGTATTATCGAGAGCAACTTCAACGAGCAGAGCCTGAATGATCACCTGCGGAGGTGCTTCATCGAGTCGAGCCACCATATTTTGAATAATATTGAAGTAGCGAGGCGTCGCACTCACCAGCAAACTGTTCGTAACGGCTTCTGGCACAACAATAATTTCCTGCTCCAACAGTTCGATATTGCTGATCAAGTCCGGTTGGGCTTCGGCCAATTCTCTTTGAGAATCGAGAAACTGGTTTACGGCTTCTGACACATCAGCAGCCGGGCTGTTCTTCAATTTAATGACGGTCGTTTGACGTTGACGCAAATCGTCCTCGTCTAACCGTAGTAACATTGCCTCGACAACTTTGAGAGAATCGGCACCACCCACAGCAATCACACTGTTTGTGCGTACGTCGGCTGAAAATCGTAGAGACACCAGGGTGTTACTCACATCGGTTGCACCCGCAATTTGTAAACCTTGCGATGCCTGTTGAGAGTTATTGTTGAAACCCCCTCCACCTGTGGTTGTCTGAGCAAACAACGAGTTCAGCAAATCCACAGCTTGTGTCGCGTCGCTGTTCCTCAAAGTAAACACTTTAATTTCAGCAATACTGGAAGGAATCTGGTCGAGTCGTTCGATCAAGGCGAGCATCAGTTTCATGCTGCGAGCAGGTGCCGTCACGATCAGACTATTGATACGAGAATCAGCCGTCACACGAATATCAGCCAAAATTCCCGACCGAATCATTTCTTCGGATCCCCCCGAGGTCGTTAGAAATTCAACAGCAAGCGATTTAATTTCACGCAACTGCGTACTACTTTCACCGGTTCCTCCCAGATTGAAAGCACCTGCGCCTCCTTGCTGATTATCTTGACCTTGCGGCAACTGTAGCGATTGAAACGCAGAGTTAAGCACATCGGCCAATTCCTGAGCCACCGAGTTCTTCAGCGGAACCACTTTAAGCTGGTTCATGGCCCCGGAAGCGTCCCGGTCAATTTTTCGGATGAGAGCCGATGCTTCTTCCAAGTCACGAGGACGAGCGCGAACAATCAACGAGTTTGATCGTACATCCGCGAATGCCGTCACCGTTCCACCGAGACTTTCACGGTCGGCAAAGAAGCTCGTCACTAATTCCGCAACTTGAGTTGCAATGGCACTTTTCAAGGCGAACACCTCGAATTCAGTCAACGGATCGACGGGCTGATCGAGCTCTTCGGCGAGTTCCATAATCGAAGGAAGATCGGCTTCCGGTGCCAGAATGATCAACGCGTTCGGTTTGGTGACTGGAATGAACGTCACTTTGGAACGAACTGTATTCGCTTGCGGTGCTTCGGTTGTCGCTGCACCAGGTTGACGAGCGGTGAGATCTTCATAGACACTCGCCATCAGTACCGAAAGCTGAGTGGCATCGACATGTTGTAGTAAGAGTAATTGAATGGCAGGAGCGGTCCCGACCGACAGTTTTTCGATTTCTTCGATCACAGCCATCACGGCTTCAACATCTTTTTCGTTACCGCTCAAAATCAAAACACCAAGATCGGGCATTGCCTGTACGGTGACATCACTGCGGAGTTCTGCTCCCAGTGGATTTTGACCGGCTTTGCTTTGCTGTGGATCAAGCCCCTGATTTGCAGCCTGTTCTTGTGCGGCTTGCTGAGCATGAATCGCCAAAAGCCGATTCATCGAAGGTTCGAGTGTTTTCGCTAATTTACTGACATCAACCGAAGAAGGAACAATCTTTAAAACCTCATCAGAATTATCAACTGATCGTTGAATCAACTCAATTGTTTGTTTAGCTTCTCGAGTCGCTGCTTCAGGTCCCTCCAAAACCAGTCGATTCTCATTCGAGTCGATACCGATGGCTAAGAGAATATCTGAGTCTTCGATCGTCTTATGTTGTGTGACAAGAAAAGAAGGAAGTCCATCCGGTCCCGAACGAACGAGTTGTGCTTTCTTTCCAAAACTTTCATAGAATATCCGTGCAACATCCAATGCCGGATGTCTGGTATTGAGGCTTGTTTTAATATTTATCACGGGCTGATAAGGTAGCGATTTGTCTGATTTCCCCAAAGGAACTTGATGATTGATTTGATGTATTACTTGAGGTGTTTCCTCTTTCTGATTGTCATTCGGACTGATTGACGTTGAACTCCATCGATACATCTCACCCGGCTCTATTGCCTCTTGATTTCTAGCTGGATATTTTCCATTTGGTTGTGCAACTGTTGATCGTTCATAGCGAGTACGAACATCTTCCAACTTGATCACAATTAAATAGGTCTCTTGCTTGATCAGACGGAAGCCTTCTTTTTCAAGCGTATGGTTCAACACTCTGACTGCTTCATCAAGTGCATATTGATTTCCATCACGACGAGAAAAACGACCTGTAGGAGCGTCTTTCATCACCAGAGTCGAGCCACTCTCCTCCGCCAGATCATTCAGTACTTTTTCCCAACTTGCGTTCTGATAGTTCAAACGCAACGGTTTCGCAGGAAGATTGACAGACGAACTGCCAGTCGGGGACGGAGTCTGCCCACGCTGAATGGGAATCTTGACGACATCAAACGGACCTGCCAGCGCTACTCCAAGTCCACAGGCGCATAATCCGCCTGCAACCAAGCCGCGCAGCCATACAAAAGATCGTGTACTAGCTGAATTCCACACGGAAATCCCTTTCCGGTATGAGGGGGCGTAAACGTACTGCAACGGTCAGCGGACGGGGGAGTCGTTACAACCGTTCTTACTCCTATTATCGGCACAGTTTGACACTCGGATGAACGAGAAGAGTTTTTCTTCCCCAGAATTCTCGTATTCCCAACCGACCCACATCCGACGTAAACCGTTCTCATACAGGGAGTTTAGAGATTTCCACCGAGGATCGTTTTACTCAGTACCAGGAATTTGCGCCTGGCTGCGATCAGAAAGATTCTGGCCCAACTTCAACTGCCATAGCGACTCACCCGATTGCCAGAGAACGAAGTCGCGACCAATCATCATGATCATTCCTTTGACGCCAGAAAGATCGAAATCGTCTCCTTCTCTCAGCGTTGTGCTGATGTTTTCAGCCCGGTTGTAGAACATCGCCTTCAGATCATCATCGGGCTTCACAATGCCGGTAAGAACTGTATCCCGGGTGAAGTCTTCAATCACAGAAAATTTGATCTTACGACTCGAACTTTCTGCCGGCTCACCTTTGTCGGTCACGGTAAAAGTCAATTCGATCTCTTCGGGCAAGGCAACCAATGGAGGTGTCCAAGTTAGAACTCCCGTTTGACCATCAAATTTCGCACCTGTAGGAAGCTCCCCTTGCACTGCGAACGTCAATTCTTCGGGAGCCGTCTCGATATCTATCGCATCAAGTTTCAGCGTGAACTCGGCACCGGGTAGAAGAACTTGTGGCTCCACCTCAGAGATTTCTGGGGGAAAATTCGGATCACGAACGGTCAGACGAACCTCTTCCTGGAATCGTGGTTTTTGTTCTCCCTCAACATTCACTGCGAGTTGCAGCGGGTATTCTCCCAACTCCACATTGGTATCGGGAGCCCAATCAATCTCGCCAGTAGTTTCATTGATCGTCAAACCTGCCGGCACTTTTTCTCCTGAGAGAGTGTAGGTCCGAGGTGGAGTGGAAGGCGAGAACCCTTCTGCTTTGAGTTGCAATTTGAATGGACGTCCGCGGACCGCGACCTGGTGACCCACAGAATTCCACTTTGGTTCATAATCTACGGGAGGAGTTGGCTTCACGAAGAAATTCGCCGCGACTATGCGCTGCATTTCCTGCTCCGAGATCAAAGGACGATCTTTCCGCAGAGAAAACAATTCCACTTCTTCCCCCGGCTGGTGAGCAACGGCAGTTGTCCCCTCGAAACCTCGTTCAAGTTTCCAAAGCTTCGCGGTCTCGGGAACCACCTGAATCAATTCGTTTCCAATACGAACCAGAAATGCCTCTTCTTTGGGAAACCCGGTTGTCTCTTTGGGCTCGAAAGAAACCGCAGTATCGCTTACGGGCTGGTTTAGCTGAAATCGAGGGAATATGGTGCTCCGCATAGGACTATCAGGCAGCGCCAGGGCTTCCGCGGAAAGCGTGATTTCAACCAACGGGTTTCCGCGATGTTCATCACATTCCAGCTTGAGTCCCGAAACGCGATGCAGAATTGCCGCGTTTTCAAAGGCAGAAAGAAAACGACAGATTTGCTCGTAACTCGCCTGAGCCGTCAAACCCACCCGTACCGAAGTATAAAACTTCCCGCGAGACGAGCGACCTTCGGGCTTCACTTCCAAATCTTGAAACTCATACATATTAGCCAGCTCGGTCACCCATTCCTGATACAGACGTTGAGCGACAAGTTCTTCTGGTGGAAGCGCCATGCGTGTCGCATTTACAACACGTGTTTGCGCGGCCAGCAACTGCATGTCACGAATTTCCAGCGTATCGACAGAATCGAGAAGCGTTTGGACTTCGGTCTTTTTCAGATCGATCGGTTCCACGAACGTCCGTTCGAAAATCGGCTTCCCCCACCAATAGAGGATGACGACTCCGAAGAAGATGGCTAATTTTTTCTCACGTTGATTCATAATTCATTCAACCTACGAACGAGGAGCGTTCGTTGTTTTGTCCGAGGCTGCGGAGCGTTCCAAATTCAATTCAAATTCGACAGGATACTGAGAGTCTCTTCGTCCACTGCGTATTTCTGCAGGAGTCACCCGAAAGCCTGCCGCATTGAAATCACCGTAAATTTCTTCCACGGTATTTCGATCAGTCGCTTGACCCTCTGCCCGAACTTTGGCGAGATTTTTCCCCAGAGCCACATCAAACTGATACTCCGTTAGATAAGTCGATGCCGTTCCCGGTAGTGTCTTTTGAACCTGATCGAGCTCCTGCAACATATGAACATCACGCGCCAACCATTCTTTCAGTTGAGCATCGGACTCCAGAACCGGCTTCCCTGTCGCCAATCCCGTCTTCAAGTTTGACTCATCGAGTTGTAACTGTGAAATCTGATCATCGAGACCACTTGTATAAGACGAAAACTGGTAATACCCCAACGAAACCAGAGTCAGTGCACCGGCGGCATAAATGGCCATTTTGCGACGAGAATCATCTTTGGCAATCACCACCTCTCGGGGATGATGAAAGTCGATTCCCGCAAAACTCTTTCGAGAACGGTTTAGCAGTAACCCCAGAGGAGCCACCAATCGCGATGTTTTCAACGATTTGGGAAGTTGACCAGCCACTTTGACTTGCGGCAGATCTTCCAATGTCAAAATCGTAAACTCGTCCCCCGACAAAGATCGCAGATCGGAGAGCGACATCATCTCTTCGGAAGAGACGAACAGTACGGTGTGCCCCACAGTGAATTCACCCAATGTCTGCTGTGCTGCAAACATCATTCTTCTCAGTTCGGCAGCAATCCCTTCACTGCTCGCTTCCACAAGGGTCGAAGTTTGCATCATCTGTATGACGTTGCCTCGAGCAAATGCCACTTCCAGCCGTGACTCTTGCAAACACGCAGCAATAAGAACTTGCTCGGCGGAACCCGGTGAAAACCCGTAAGACATTTCGGCGAGCCCAACACTCGACAGTCCGATTCCGGAAAGTTCGAGTTCGGCAGCCGCCAGCGTCTTCAGAATGGCATCGCCGGTGGATCTCGAAAGAGTCGCCGCCAAGACTGAACCCAATTCGCTTCCTGCACGAGTCGGTTGTGGCAAAAAGTCGATCATCAATTGATCGACAGGTTGAGACGACTTCGTCGCGGCTTGAAGATGAACAATTTCCGCCAGTTCCTCTTCCGGCACGCGCGGGACATCGAGATTCCGAATCACGGCTTGCTCTCTCGGCAAGCACACAACCGCCGAATCAGATTGCATCCCGGCTTGTCTCAGGAATGTCTTCAGTGACTCTCCTGCTGCTTTGGGAGTTTTTTGAGGTGTGTCGTTCTCGGCCCATGTCATCTCGGCAACACTGCGCACAGTCACCGACTGACCGCTAATCGTTGCCGAAATCGCGATCACGCCGTCTCTGGACCAGTTGAGAATAAGGTTATCTGCCATAACTTGCTGTCTCGTAAGTGAATCTGTTGTTCTATTTTAACACCGATCCGGCCTCCAGGTATTGCCGAACATTGCTCAGCAGGGATTTGCACCGTTCTTAATCGGTATAATCGATATCGAAGTCACTCTTTCAACTCCTGCTGCCAGTCGTACAAAGAATAGCCCGGCCCCAATCGCGAATAATCGCTGACCGACAGAAGTTTCGGAGGAACGACCGAGGCGTCAATCATCACACGCAATCTCGTCGAAATCCCGGAGTTCCCGAAATAACCAACAATCTGTGCCGTCATAATATCGCCACCGGCAGTCACAAACGGGTCAAGCTGTCGCATCGTTTCAAGATCGACGATACCCTCTGCCAACAACCAACTATTCGTGGCTCGTGTCGCGACCAAATCCGGGTTCGGATTACCAGCTGACATTTGTCGGGAAGCAGCGACGATGGCAGATGCTGTTTCTTCTGACATCGTCGGGATTCCCATCAAGGTTTCGTACCGTGCCTCATTGACGTTAATCCTCCCCTCAATGATCGGATTCTCGGAGACTCCAAAGGCTTCTTTCATGATGGGGAAGGCGGTCAAGAGCGATCCAGAATCGCTACTCCAGGGACTGACGAGAATTTGCAGCCCCCCTTCCATATCCGCTTCGACCTCCGCACCGACCAAGTCGTACAACGATCGAATTTCATACTCGCCCCCTTTGGAAAGATCCATTCCGTTACGGGTGACCGAACCTCCATTTTCAATTGAGTTCGCGATCCCTTCAGCAAGATCATCCAGCAGCTGCTGATCATCGAGAGAGAGTTCTGTCGAGTCACCTCCCGCAAGCCCCGTCGGTGTGATATCAAATTCATCGCGATTCGAGGGACCAAAAATGCGATAGGCCACCACAAATGTGGCCACCTCTTCGCCAAACTCTTCCTCGATTTGATCGTAGAGATTGGTGAGCGTGTTGGTATTGAGTGGAATTTTGGGGCTGCCATCGAGTCGAAGATTATTCTCGCGTGCCGTCACCGTCAAATAATCTGACCAACCCGCATCGAGCACTCCATCTGCGTTATCAAAAGGCTCAGAAGCTCCCCCATCATCTTCATTGGCATCGAGCAACCCATTACGATTCGTATCTTCTCCAAAGAGTAAACCTGCCGTCACCCCATCCACACCCATCAGCTCATCCAGAGAGAGCAGTGGCGCATTTTTAGGAGTCCGAGGAGGCAACAAATTTGCATAGACTTCGGCTTCCGCACCGTAATAACGGGGTTCTTCATCGGCGTCGATCCAGTCCAGAATCGCGTCGGCAACCGATTCCGTCATGGAGGGAATCTCCATCAGAAAGAATCGTAGTTCATCTTCTGTGAGACCGCTGTTCGCCAATGCATTCAGATTCAATTTGGCCGATTCATTTCGTAGTCCGAATCTCACCCCCGTTTCGGAAGAGACATCCGTAACGGGAGCGACGACCGAGAAATATCCTGCCGGACGTTCTTCGTTCCCGGCTTGAACTAAAATTTGATGAAATTGTTCCGGGTTATTGAACAGATCAGGAGGCTCTTCCGAACTCATCAGACTCATCACTGAGAGGGTCCACTCCACTCCCGAATCGGCCAACAATCGAGACTCGGTCATTCGACCCGTCCGAATCGCAGCTTCGTATTCCGACAGCATGAGTTCCGAATAGGAATAGGCGGCGAGAGACAACATCGCCACGATCACCAACACGGCTAACAAAGCGGAACCTTCACGAGGCTGCTTCGTCTGTGAAATGAATTTTATCTTGATCACAATTCAACCTCCGTTAACGGAGGAGGAGCCATCGACAAAGCAATCACAAACCGCATCGTGTTGCTGTCTGCAGAGAGCGGTTCTTCTCCAAACAACAGACGATTCGATTCTGCATCGACTTCCTGAAACGTAAGAGTCACTTCCACAGCACTGGGGAGACGCTCCTGAATGGCCGAATCCCACTGAGACACCCAATCAGCGCCATCAAAATATCTAAACTGTACCGACAACACTTCGGGAGCCAGTAATTCAGCTTTTAAACCCAACAAATCTCCCACATCGTCCGAAAAGTTGACCTCCATCGCATCCTGTTCCAATCGCGAGAGTCCTCCTGAATCAGTTTCGCCCATCGAACTCAGGTCCATCATGCTGGATGAGATCTCAGTTTTGCCCACCAGCGAACCGATGGAAGAACTGTCATTGAGATACCATGAGACTGTTCTCAATCCGCTATCAGTCACAGAATCTATCACAGCGTCTTCTTCATCCGTTGCGCTCGATTGAGACGCGATTCGAGCCGGTAATCGTGCGGGACGATGAATAAACACCACGAGCGACGATTCATCACCGTAAAGCCCGTGCGTTTTCTCCATGATGGCTTCGGAAGGAGTCAGGAACTCTTCGCTCTCTACAATTCCTAATTCCGCTTCCACGTCATCTTGATCAACATCTTCGGCAGCCGATTGATCGCTGGAATCTTCATTGACCGCAATCTCTTCGAGATACGTCACCGCACGTAAGTCATCACTCATTCTGAGATAGAGTGCGCGCACAAGTTGTGCTCGCTCCATTTTCTGTCGCCCCGCTGCCTCCGTCCGTAAAATGATCATTAACGTCGCGCCGACAGAACCTATGAGTAAAATCCCCAGTCCCAGTGCGATCAACAATTCGAGCAGACTAATACCGCGTCGTCCGGGAGAGGAAGAAAGGGTTTGGAATCGTTTCATGATTCTGCCCCCAATGCGGCATCGAGAAAGATTTGTGGATCGCGAATGAATCGAGTTGCCGAGTATTCATGTTCGGCAGCCACCGAAGTCGCATCCCTCCGAACGGTCACAGTCAGCTGTAACAGATCATCGATGCCCGCGTCTTCCACCGAAAGAGACCACAACCATCCGGGGTAATCCTCTGATTCTTCTTCTGAAGTCGATTGCAACGTAATGATGCCGGCAATCGCCTCATTCATTTTCAATTCTGCCAACAGCACGGCATCTGTTCGAAATTGGGCCTGTGTTGCCGAACGGTGACCGACGTTCAGAAGCTGAAATAGTGCAGTGATCGCTCCCAACAAGATCGCCACCGCGATGACCACTTCGAAAAGCGTAAACGCAGATCGCGAAGTTCTGTGTGTTTGACGAATGGTGTTCTGTCTTCTCATCTTTGCCTCCTCCCAATGGTTGAGAGAGAGGTGGTTCCCGTGAGAGATCTCACCGAAAAGGAGACATACTGGGACTGATCATCTTCCATCTCGAAGCGCACATTGCTGCCGCTGCCATCAGGATAGAACACCACCGGAACCGACCAATTGACACCCGACAAATCCAGGTCTTCGGGAATATCTTTCAATAGATCGGGAGAAAGGCTGACACTCCCCGCTTCTTCACCCTTCGCCGGTTTGAATACGAAGTCTTCAGGAATCTGCCCCGCACGAGCGGGCAAGATAAATGTTTCTCCCGAGTCTTCAGACCGCGCAGAGACGGGAGTTTCTTCACTCGGCACCATCAAGTAGTGACGACCTTGTGGCTCATAAAAGAACTGATACGGAATACCATTATCGATGGCTGCTAGCCGAGTGGCCGATATCGTATCGTGCACACGTCGTCCGTGATCTTTCAGAGAGGAAGTCTGATAGAAGGCGAGCATTCTGGGCCAAACAATTCCCGCAATCAACAGCATCAACCCGAGAACCAAAAGCAGTTCAAACAGGGTAAAACCGGATCGGAATGACCGTGGCTTATCGCTCACCTTTCGCATCAGAATTCCTCATTCAAGATCGACGCTCGATAATCACTGTCCGGTTTGAGACCAGTTTGTGATATCGTCACCGCCACCATCCTGATTTTGTTTATCGGGGCCGGAAGACCAGACCGCAGGTTTATCGACTCCACCTGCATTTTTGGTATTGGGGTACTCATAGAACAGAGGAATCCCCCAAGCATCTTTGGGAACGGCTTCGAGGTAAGGTTGAATCACCTGTCCTTCGGAAGACTCTCCCGACATCAACATCTGCACCACATCGGCTTGTCCCCCTTGAGGGAACTCGGCGTTATGACTGGCCGCGTACTGTTTCACTGCCTGATCAAAGTTAGCAATATTGATTTTCGTCTGCTTGATGTTCGCTTCCTGTTGACGACCAAGTAAGTTGGGAACAACCATCGCGGCAATCGCCAGAATAATACCCAGGACGATCAACAGTTCGAGAAGTGTAAAACCACCGCGACGAACTTGTGTCGAATTTTCAGACTTCCGATTGTGCATCTGTAGACTCCATAATCTAAGTAACTATCTCAATGTTTGACGGCCAGTTTCGACTGACGACAAAAATAGACGGGATAAGGTGCATCGGGAGACGCACACTCAATTGATTCAAATTTTTCTTTCAGAAATGCGCGGAGATCCACGCCAGCATAACGATCATCTCGGGGAGTTCGATCGATCTCTACCACTAAACACTTAATCTCGGTCTCCCAGAGTTGATCGTCGCCGATCAGAATATCGTATTCACTCCCTTCCACATCAACTTTCATAAAGTCGATGCGTTCGATGGAGTGCTGACTGATGTATTCGGAAAGAACAATGGCAGGAACCTTGTAGGACTTTGCATCTTCTGCCCCTAACACACCAAACGCCGATGACCGACCTCCAAACTCCGCAGAAAAGAATTCCAGTTCACCGGCGTTTGAAGCCACCGCTGAATGATTCAACTCGACACTGGCGTCCAGTTGGTCAAGATTTTTTTCCAGCACTCGGTAGTTACCCAGGTCGGGTTCGAATGAGTGTATTTTTGCCCGAGGGTTTTTGAGAGATGTGAAACAGGAAAACAGACCAATATTAGCACCGATGTCGAAGACCGTTTCCGCCTGTGCCAATTCAGGAAAGTCATACTCTCCCCGTATAAACATCTCTTGAAAGATATACGCTGCGGAACCGGGATCGTTCACATGCCACTGAAGACCATTGCGAAACTGCAGGGTATCGAACGCTCCTTGAGGGCCATTGCTCTCTCCCCGAAGATTCTGTTGATACACAGCCTCTCCGTTCGTCAGCCAGTCTTCATACTGGCGACGTTCGCGATATTGATCATATTTCAGTTTGAGGCGACCAAACATACTTATTCCAACTTAAGACAATCCTGACATCATCAGCACCGGATACAACAAGGCAAAAATAATGTAGACAACAATCACGGCCATTAACAACAGCATCAATGGCTCCACCATTCTGACAAGCATGTCGAGTTGGCGATTGGTCTGACGTTCGAGATTGTCGGAAATATTGATGAGGACCTGTTCCAGATTATTGGCTTCTTCACCCACAGAAATCATCTCCATAATTTCCTTGGGAAATTGCCCCGACGCTCGTAATGGTTCGGCGAGTGACTTACCACTTGAAACATTATCTGCGGCTTCTCCGATGGCCGTTGAAAGCACTCTGTTTCCGGTGGCATCTTTGGCAATTCTCAGTGATTGCAGAATCGGGACTCCGTTGTGAAGCAAAGTCCCCAGGATGCGGCAAAATCGGGCGATGGCCAAGTTCTTGACAATCACCCCTATCCCCCAGGCCTTCAATCGGAACATGTCGAATTTTTCCCGACCATCCTCTGTCTCCAAACAACGCTGTGCGGCGACTCCCACTCCGACCAATGCCATGATGGCAATCAGCCAGTAGGATTGCAGGAACTCACTGAACGCCAACAACGTCGTGGTCGCCATCGGTAATTCGCCGCGTTCCTGCATGCGAGAAAAGATGGGGGCAAATTTTGGCACAAAGACCACCATCATCACAGTGACAATCGAAGCCCCCGCCAGACACAAAAACGACGGATAAATCATCGCTCCGACCACACGGCTTTTCAATTCTTCCTGATGCTCGTTAAACGAAGCGACTCGCTTCAGAACATCTTCCAGAAAACCACCCTCTTCACCCGCTCGGACCATACTCAGCACGAGATCGTTGAACGTCTTCGGATGTTTCGCCATGGATTCCGCCAGGCGTGTACCATCTGCGACTTGATCGTGAATCTCTTGAATGATTGATTTGAGGCCGGAGTGTGAGGTTTGTTCGATAATGAGCTGTAACGAACGCAATAACGGGACGCCCGCAGAGAGCAAGTCGGCCAACTTTGTGTAAAAGCTCGTGAGTAACTTATTGCTCACTTTTCTTTGTGATTTGGAAGCCGCTTTCACCGCTTCTTCAGACAGCATCACGCGCAGCGGGAACAACTGCCGACTCGACAAAATGCCAAGAGCATCCTGTTCGCTGGCAGCGGTCAATATCCCGCTGGTTTGTTGACCCGAGGCGAGTCGGGCTTCGTACTGAAATTCCGGCATGACTCGTTCTGTCCGAAAACTCCTGAAAGAAAGCGAATATGAAGTTCTTCACACTCGCGATGAATCGCTCAGGAATATTCTCCTTTACTGATTCGTAACACTTCATCAATGCTCGTGACACCTTCGAGAACTTTGTTCCATCCCGATTGACGCAATGAAACCATTCCGTTTTTGAGTGCATGAGAGCGAATGTCTCCCGTGCTGGCGTTATTGACGGTCATATGACGAATTTCTTCGTCCATTTGCATCAGTTCAAAAATACCCGTCCGACCCGAATAACCAATTTCTCGACACTCGCGACAACCCACTTCCTTGTAAATCTCGGTGGCTTGATCGACAGGAAAGTCATGCGGATAATCCGAGATAGGCGAATCATTCAACGTCTTACATTTCGGGCACAGTTTTCTGAGCAGTCGCTGTGCAAGCACACCTTCAACGGTACTTGCGACAAGATACGGCTCGACACCCATGTCGATCAGTCGCGTCATCGCTCCCGGTGCGTCATTTGTATGTAATGTGCTGAACACCAAGTGACCCGTCAAAGAGGCTTGAATAGCAGACTGTGCGGTCTCGCCGTCGCGAATTTCTCCGATCAAAATAATGTCCGGGTCGTGACGCAAAATACTTCTTAGACCGGCAGCAAACGTCAATCCGATCCGGGAGTGAACTTGAATCTGACTGATGCCCGAAGATTGAAACTCAACCGGGTCTTCCACGGTGATGATTTTTGTTTTGGGGTCTTTAATTTCATTCAACGCACTATAAAGCGTACTCGACTTACCGCTTCCCGTTGGGCCCGTCACCAAAACAATGCCGTGAGGCTGGCTGATCAGTTTCTTGAACGGCGAACTAATTTCGGCAGGCATCCCGACATTCGCAAGATTGAAGACCATGCGTTCCTTGTCGAGAAGACGCATGACGATTCCTTCGCCAAAGATCATCGGGATAATCGACACACGAACGTCGATTTCTCGACCTTTCACTCTCAGCTTGATACGTCCATCTTGTGGCAATCGCTTTTCGGCGATGTTCAGATGCGACATGATTTTCAAGCGAGTAATAATGGCCGACGCAAAGTGATTGATCTCAGGGGGAACCGGTTGTACGCGAAGTAAACCATCCACTCGAAAGCGGACCGTCAAGCCTTTCTCGTGCGGCTCAATATGAACGTCACTTGCGAATTGACCAATTGCTTCAACCAACAACTCGTTCACCAGCCGAATCACAGAAGCGGCCAACGCCTCTCCTGCCATCTCTCCAATATCTTCGTCAATTTCTTCCAGAAGTTCGACGCCGTTTTCCTGCTGACGTTGAGAGACCAGTTGATTGATCGTATCGCCACCCACTCCGAGATGAGTTTTAATCATCTCGACAACTTCCGACTCGCGAGCCAGAACTGGCTTCAATTCCCGACCACTGATTGCAGAAAGCTCGTCGAGAGATTCGAGATCGAACGGATCACCGGTCGCCACATAGACTAATCCACCGCTTTCGCGAAACGGCAGCACCGAATGACGATAGATGACCGTCATGGGAAACTCTCGTAAGAGTTCCAGATCAATCTCCGTTTTCTGAAGATCGACATACTCCATGCCGAGCGTTTCGGCCCAGGTTTGCAGAGCATCTTCTTCCGAGATAATCCCCATTTCGACCAATTGCTGATCGATCCGATGACAGTTGCGTTGAGTCTGCGCTAACTCAAGCTGTTGCTCGGAAATGAGGCCTTTCTGGAGAAGTAATTGATCGATCTGCATAACTTAGCTAAATCCGTTCTGGTGGAAATTAGAATCAAGGCGTGTAGAAACTTTTCAAGGAAGAGCTCTAACGACCACCGGGTCGTCTACCCTGAGTACTTCCGCGTTGACCACCCTGAGCTCCCCCTGGCGAAAACAATCGAGAGCGAATCCCGCCATCCTGGCCATCCCCTTGTTGCGATTGCTCACGCATTCTTTGTTCCATCATTTTACGCATCTGATCCGCCTGACGTTCGGCGTCGTTGTTACCACGATCTCGGTCATTTCGATTGTTACCATCATTGTCATTGTTAGTTCGTCTTTCAGTTCCTGTCGCAGAAACTTTCACTTTTGGTAGCAGCGACTGCAATGTTTGCTGAACCAGAATGGGATCGGCCGATTCCAAACGAACAATACGCACCGTTTTGTTGGCGTCCTTAGCCGACTGATCGACCGATGCCACCAGTTGCTCGACTTCGCGGAACAGAGAATCTCCCGCCGACACAATTAACTGACTGGTGCGTTCATCCACTCCCAATGTCAGTTTTGCGAGTTGAGGAGCAGAATTGTTTCCATTTTGACCACCCAACATCGCAGCAAACGGGTTACCCGCGTTATTGCCGGAAGGTCGTCCTGAGCTGAGATAATCTTTATAGACATCACTCACGATATTGAACACTTCGTTCACATCGGCATGCTCAACCGGAATTTGTCGAGGCAACCGATCGCGGAGTGACGCGGGAAGCTCCGAAGCATCCAATACTTTCAGAAACTGTTCGACTTCAGCAACCAGATAATTGGGGCCGGTAACGAACAAAGCATTCAGTCGTGTTTCAGGGATAATTCGCAGTGATGTCGAATTGGCAACCGCCGAACTTAACCCGGAAACATCCGCCATTTGCTGCCCCAAACCCATCAAGCTTCCCATAATCGAACCATCGCTTCCTCCAGAAGAGGCAGAGACGGACGAATCGGGGATGAGCTGTTCGAGCATGTAGGCAACTTCGGTCGCATCGGTCGATTGCAGATAAAACAGAGTCCAACTTTTTTCGGGAGGCATTGCCATGCCGATGGCCTGCACCAAATCCTTCAACTTGTTAATTGCTTCGGGATCGTCAGAGCCAATCAAAAGATTGTCGCCTTGAACGGTAATAATGACCGGGTCGGATGTATTCTCTGGAGACGCAGGAGTCTCCATGGCATCTTCCAGCCGTCGATCCAGTTCGTCGAGAAGATCTTCTTGGGGAGCAACTGGTGCAGTGGGACGCTGACTGGCAGGAGTCAAATCGAGAACGGGACGAGAAGATGCGGAGTCTATCGCCTCTTGGACTTCTTCATCCATTTCTTCCAACGCCTGATCAACACTCAACTCCTCCCGATGACGAACCAACATCTCTAAATCTCGGTACATTTGAGCCGTGAACGAGTCTTCTTGAATTTTGGGTTGACGTAACGTTTCTTCCTGCATCGGTGGCTCATTCTCGCCAGACTTTGAAGGAACATATTCGCCCTTCACCGGATTTCGAACTCCCGGCACCACAATCCGAATGGGATTCGGTTGTTGAGACTCCCAGTTTCGTTGCAATATCCGCAACATATCAGCCGCATTTCGACCGCCTAAAGGAATCGAAATAACGGGTCCACCTTCTGACGCCTTCTCGGTTCCATCTTCACCGAGCTGAGCCAAAACAGCCTTCACTTGTGTCAATTGTTCGTGAGTACCACGAATGAGCAGCCGACGTCCAAACGCATCGGCTTGAATGATTGGAGCAAGATCACCGTCGCCGATGAACAGAGAATCGAGAGTTGCTGCGGCACCAATGGGATCAAGCCGGCTGAGATACAGAACTGAAACCGAAGTATCGCTACTTGCGCCATCAAGCTCTTCAATCATGCGGCCAATCTCTTCGTGTTCTGCTTCCGTTGCCACAATATGAACACGACGCGATTTCCCGTCTTCATTGACCACCACACCCGGCTTCAAAGCTGTGAGAGTTTTTGTAATCTCGCGAGCATCCGCATTCTGCACCAGATAAACCTTCAAAAATGGCTCACCACTATCAGTACTCTCTGCATACGTTCCATCCCCCACATCAATGGCTTTGATCAAGTCTTCGATGAGCTTCATTGTGGCGCGAGGTGCTGTCACCAACAGGCTGTTGGTACGGCTGTCAGAAGTCACGTTCATGCCGTTGGTATTCGCAGAGGAAGATTGTGAACTTGAAGAACGACGACTATCGGACCCTGTGAATGCAGAAACATTCGGCAACGCCTTGGCAATTCCGAACTGCTCACGAACCATCAACTCGCCATCACTGGCAGTCATATTCTTCAATGTGAACTGCTGAAAGATCACTTCCTTCGGATCTTCTTCGGTCGTCACACTTTCCAACAACTGGGCGATCGCCATCAGGTTGTCACCAATATCAGTCACCAAGAGAGAATTAGAAGTTCTGAGAGGAACAACATTCCCTTGAGGACCAAGCAATGCTTCCACTTCTCGCGCGGCTTGATCGGCTTCGATACCCGCTAACGGAACGCGAATCCGCATAATTTCATTCTTGCCACGATTTTTGAGCTCTTCGAGCGAAACATTCGGGATCAGGTTGGGAGGGATGCCTTCGTCGATATTTAGTACGACCAGAAACTGATCGCGACGGACTAACAAATACCCCTTTTGCAAAAGGTATCCATTGAGTACATCAAGCGCTTCCAGCGGTGTGTACTCTTTCGTGTCGTAATAATTGAAAGTTCCAGGAGGCGTGACATTCAAATCGATCGTCAGACCGGCCAGTTCAGCAAACATTTTCAACACATCGGCCCACGGTGCGTACCGAAAGTTGAAAGAGACTTTTTTGGTGCCAGACTGATTGACTGCCCCGAAACCGATTGATCCATCCTGCGTGGGAAGCTCTGCATTGGGTTTCACTTCAGGATCGGCCTGTGCAGTCTTGGTGTCATCATCAGCAGCCTTAACGACCTGAGACGCTTCTGGAGCACTCAGTGGTTCGTCGTCGTAACTACGTGCAGAAGGAACCGAAGGAGTCGCCTGAGCCACACTTCCGAATGAAGCCAAGGGGGTTGTTCCCGGTCCATCAGGTCGTATCATTTCGCTGGTAATATCGGTCTTCGCATCATTCTGCTTTCCTGCAACGGAACCTGTTGCCCCGTTAAATTTCGCAGACTTGGAACCGGGAGTTCCATTATCGACGATCACAGACCCCACCATTGTTTGCCACATTTGACGTTGTTCGGGAGTTAAGATTGCGAAGATCTTTGCGTTCCATTCGCGATCGAACGCAAGCCTTTCCTCATCCGAAGCACGGAATCCAAGTTCACGTCGAGCTTCAGACCGCTGCTCCATGAGTGCAAGAATTTTTTCCTGCTGAGAATCGCTCAGGTTCAGTTTCTTCATCACATCAGGAGACAACAACGCACGATGCCCTTCAAATTGAACCGAGAGTTGTCCGAGACGATCAACTTTGTCGTTTCCGATCAGCTTCTTGATTTCCTCATCCGACTTCTTGGTTTTGTCTTCCATCATCTTCATCATCTCTTCGCGAATTTTCGTCTTCTCTTCATCGGTCTTCGCATCTCGCATTCTGTCCATGAATGGCTGCATATCTTCGCGTTGTGGACGAAACTTATCAGCAATATCGAGAGCTTTATCGATTTGATCATCAGACAGTTTGAGCTCTTTCTGAGTTTCCTCTCTCAGGAGTGCCCCCATTAAACCTGGACTAAATCCCCGAAACGACGATCGACTTCCACCAGGTGGTTGAGCCTGCAAACTGTCCAGAAATGAAGAGCAGATCACCCCCACACAAAGAAGCGTCAGGACAAAGGAAGAGATTCTTCGAGCCTTCAATGATCGATTCATAGTTCTCCCAAGCGGGCGTGAGCGGTGTGTGTTCAAATCTTCCATAATGATTCTCAAGACGCTGAAGTGATTGTGATTAGGGGACTTACAATCTAAAAAGCGAATCTCGCGACTCGCCCTATCCATCATGACCCGTCCCCTGAGGGGCTGTGAACCCCGATTTCTGCAAAACTTTTGCCACTCTCGGGTGTTAAAGGTCTTATGATGTATCCTTTAGTATGAACCCTGCACGATCTGATTGGGTTTGCCAGGAGTCGTCAGTTGAGGGGTTTATGCGTTTTCATCGTAAAATACAGCGGTTATGCCGATTATTGGATTCAATCACCGCTGTTTGAAACAGTCTACCCTTCCTCAAAAGAGCAAGTTTCAAACCCCTGAACGGGGAATAAGTTACGTAGAAAGTTGGAAATTGACCAATGAGTAAATATACATTTTATCACCTCTTGATTGTCATCACCCTGTTAGCTCTCTTAACTCCGAATTGCGTTTTTGGACAAGACAGCAACAGTTCCGAGCGATTCTTCGGATATCTGGACCGAAATAAAGACGGCAAACTCGATGAAGAGGAAGTCCGCCGGATGCCGAGTTCTGTCAGAGAGGCATTTGCAAACGCAGACTTTTCCATCGACCGGGGTATCTCTAAGGACGACTTCATCCGCGAAATGCCACGCATCATGGAACAAATGCGTAAAAAACGAGACGAAGAACGTAACAGTAAGGAAAGCGACTCCAAGAAATCGGAGCCTCGTCGCGAAGAACCAAAACGCGAAGATTCGAAAAAGTCATCGAAGGGCTCCTCTTATTCACCCAAAAAATGGCCCAAAATCACCGTTGCCATCCCCTCAAAATTCAAAGAGGGAGACTCCGACGAAGATGGACAAATCGGACTGTATGAGTGGCGTCAGTGGAAGCCCGTCGAAAAGTATCACTTCCCTGTCTATGACATCAATCAGGACGGTTTCCTCACACCGCGCGAATTAAGCAATCCTCCCAGCAAGGAGGAAATTGATAATTATCTGGTCTCAATTGGCGCCCCCAGCCCGGCAGTCTCTTCCTCACCAAAAACATCCTCACCTCGCGATGATGGCCCAAAACCGACCAAGACAGTCGCCTATGATCAACCAGCATCAGGTGGTGACAAAAAATTGGAGAAACAAGGGATGAAGGAGCTAAAAAAGGAGATGAAACAGCCCGATAAATCGGAAGAGAAAGATCCCCTCTCCAAAACGGCACAACTCTTCTTCCAACAAATGGATGCCGACAAAAATGGCAGTCTCACCCCCGATGAATGGGCGCGCAGCCGTCGCCTTAAACCCAAATTTGAAGAAGCCGGAATCGACATCAATGGTTCGATGAACGTCGATCAATTTACGACCGCGTACCGCAAAATCTACGGCGATTCTTGAGGGACTTCCCCAGAACAGTTGTGGAATCTTCGTTGTGGAACGAGTAATGTAGGAAGTCAATAAGGGACATTTCTGACTTCCTCAGACATTCAGGTGCCACGATGACAATTCGCATGCTCAAGCTTTCCATTCCTGCCGTCGTTTTTGCTTTACTCTTGTCGGCATCTCAAGCATCGGCTGCCGACCCCAAAGGGAAAGTCGCCTACCTCACCCCTGAAGCTGCCGGACCAGATTTTCTGATTCAGGGTGAATACCAGGGAACAAAGGATGATGAGAATAGGTTCGGCGCACAGGTCATCGCACGCGGAGAGGGCAAGTTTGAAATTGTGCTGCTCGACGGTGGTCTTGCAGGAGCAGGTTGGGATGGCAAATCCAAACAGAAACTCCAAGCGACGACCGGACCTGATGGAATCGTGTCAATCACGGGTGAACAATTCAAAGGCCAGATTCGTAAAGGTGTGTTGACGGGAACCACCAATGAAGGTCACTCCTACCATCTCTACAAAGTCTTCCGACGTTCTCCCACTCTTGGGGCCAAAGCTCCCGAAAATGCTCTTGTTCTGTTTAACGGCGAGAATGTTGATCACTGGACAGGAATGAAAATTGAAGAGAATAATCTCCTTGGAATCGGTGGTCGTACCAAGCAGAAGTTTGAAGACTTTCATCTCCATCTGGAGTTTCGTTCTCCCTTCATGCCCGACCACACCGGACAAGCACGCGGAAACAGCGGCATGTACCTGGGCGATCAATATGAATGCCAAGTCCTCGACTCGTTCGGACTCGAAGGACTCGATAATGAATGTGGCGGCATCTACAAAAACGCTCGCCCCAACATCAACATGTGCCTCCCCCCACTCTCATGGCAAACTTACGATGTCGACTTTACGGCCGCCAAGTTTGATGATTCCGGCAACAGAACCAAACCTGCCGTCGTCACAATTCGTCACAATGGAGTTGTGATTCACGAAAATCTCAAAATCGAACCGACTCCCGGCGGTGGTCAAAAAGACGGAAAACCCGGAGCGTTGTTCCTTCAGAATCACGGCGACCCTGTCCGCTTTCAAAACATCTGGATTGTGGAGAAATAGTGAGCAGTTGCGGATCACAAACTCTCACCGCTCCACTTGAGATCCCGCCGTTCAAACCGCACTGGCTCGCGCGCGGAGGCGATTGGCAGACCATCGCACCGGTCCTCTTTCGTGGAGAACGGCCTCTCTCTGTCAAAGAGAGACACCCGGTCACTTTAGAGGACGGCGATCAAGTGGTGTTGGTGGAATCATGTCCTGACACTTGGACCGAGGGAGATCCGGTCGTCTTGCTGTTGCACGGCCTCGCCGGTTGCCATCAAAGCAATTATATGATTCGTTCTGCTGCAAAAATGCACGAGCGTGGTTGGCGGACATTTCGACTCGACCATCGTGGGGTGGGAGCGGCAGCCGGTCTTGCCGACCGACCGTATCATGCCGGCAGAATCCAGGATGCACTGGCCGGGCTTCAGAAAATTGAATCCCTTGCTCCCGGCTCACCCATTTCAGCAGTCGGGTTCTCCTTGAGTGGCAACTTACTGCTCAAGTTAATCTCCAACCTGAAAAATGAATTGCCGAGCAAATTAATGTCGGCAGTTGCCGTCTGTCCTGCCATCGACCTCATTCGCAGTTCGGAACGAATTCGCGAATCACGAAACCGATTTTATGACCGTCATTTTGCCAAGTTTCTCTGGAAACGATCAGAGGAATACGCAGCCATTGCCAGAGAACTCCCGCATCTGAACAATCCCTCCGAGAGACCGCCCTCCTTGTACGAGTTCGATTCTCGTGTGACGGCACCATTGGGAGGCTTTGACTCTGTCGAAGAATATTATCGTTCTTCGAGTGCCGTGCATGACCTGCATCGTATCGACCGACCCACCATGATCCTCGCCGCCGAAGATGACCCATTAATTCCAGCCGAGACATTTCAACAAGCCCGCTACTCTTCAACAACATCTCTCATCATGCCATCAAACGGCGGTCATCTCGGTTTTCTGGGACAAAGAAACAGCGACCCAGATCGTCGCTGGATGGATTGGCGCATCATCGATTGGCTCGAAGCCCACTGGCCGTGATCAATTTTGATTGATCTTGATCACCCGCAGCCAGTTGAGGCATGTATTTGAGCCGTTTTCTCCCGAGCCAATTTCGACGGTTAACCGCCCATCGTTCACCTCGACAACGGCTCTCCCTTCACGAAACTGACCTGCGTTCGTCGTGATCCGATCAATGACTGGCTTCCCTTCCACACTCACCATTTGCTGCAACTGTTCGTGTCCCGAATCTCCCACGCATAACTCAACAATATACTCCCCCGGATCGAGCGAGCATTCCCACCGATCTTTTGACCGAGTGAAAATAAACGAATCTTGCGGCCCTGCAACAACGCCTCTCTTACGATGATTGGCCGTCAAATCACGCTTCCAGCCGAAGCCTCTCGAGTCAGCAAAGACTTCACCCCGATCTTGTTGAAACCCCTTCGCCGGCTTGATGCTTGCTCCGCAAAAATCGATTGCCAGGACGATCATTCCATCAACCTCTCCCGGCACGCCATCCGTCTCTGGTGTGAGAGGCTCACGTTCGATGCGAAACTCAATCGGCTCATTCGCAGTGAAGAGCAAAGCATCATCACGATCCAGGATGCCGTCACCATCGGCGTCATTGGGTGTCTCTCTCACAAACTCAAATCGCTTCCAGCCTTGTTGTTGAAGACGAGTCCATACCAGTTCACAGAATTCTCCACGTGTGATCAAACCGCTGGGGAGCGTCATCTCAACCTGACTTCTCTCGATCACCTCTTGCATCCATTTTTCTTCGGCTGGTTGATCAGTTTTGAAATCGACTTCGCGCGGACCAATTGGCAACACGCCCAACGATGCCAATCGATTGACCGCCACAAATGAACGATCACCCGTGTCCAAATCACGGAACGGCCAAAGTAAAAGCGGGACAGAGTCCTCATCTTCTCCACACAACCCGTCACGAATCGCTTCCAACGACTCGCGTTGATACGGAAAAACCCTCGGCTGCTCACCTGTTTGCAGTGAGACTGCCGCGGTCGCGCCGGCCGCTTGACCGATATGCACCCGCTGATCGTGCAAACGAATCGCGGCACTCACGATACTACTGAAGCCCACATTGCCCTGAGCTCCGATTAAACCGTCTATTGATTCGGGAATGAGACTGCGCAACGGAAACACGCTACGATCACTCAGAAATTTTGTGTGTCGATTCGGTTTGTGATAATCGATCCACGGCCCCGAATTTCCTTCATCAAGAAGATAGGTCCTGCCCGTCCGATGAAAATCGTAATGGAACTGCCAGGTAAACAGCCCATCTGGATACATCACATGTGCAAATCTCGGCTTGGCATTCGTCTTGGTCTCACCATCCCGATTACGACCATCCTGTTCCCGCATCATATACATCGCTTTGAGACGAAGCCCCTCGCGAATATAAGGTTTGGGTGGCAAGTTATCGGCTGTCCCGAATTCATGGCTCAGGTGAAAGTTGCGGAATGAGTTCGTCTTGTCGCTTGCTCTGTCGTGGACGAAGTTCTGTAAGTGATAAAGCACTCCCAACGAGTGTTGTTTGGCATCCGCAAAAACAATCTCTCGCTGTTCACGAGTCATGACGACAAGGTTTTTGAGAGACGCCCCCTTCTCAGTCGCCTCCAAGCGGTCAATCACGCGTTGAGGAAGCCGTTCCAGCGGATAATCCTGCCCGTTCATGTAGTTGAGTAGAATTGATGTCTTACCATCTCGGCTCGTGTATCCATCTACGATGCGACGAACCGAATAGACACTCAATTGACGTTTCGATTCTGTTCCCGCGTCGGGCCAATGTGGAATCGCTCCCAGGCCGGGATTCTTGACATCCCATTTCAGGTCACGAAATTCCTGCTGACTAAAATGCGTGGCCCTGGGATAATTACGATTGTCAAAGTTGGCAGGCCTCTCGATGGGTGTTTCACCATCAGATTCGGCCACGATCATCGCCCAGGTAATGGGGTTCATCTCATTCAATGGCGCATTCACCGGAGCACTCGGTTCTCCATATCGCTCAGGAGGATCGGGCCCGTATTCAAACGCGGCTCCCGAAACCTGAATCGCTTCCCCCCAATCGGACGCATCAATGGTCATCTTTGCTTTAACGTGAAGTTCGGGCTCTTTTTCGCCCAGCTTGGAAAACCATAGCCCCGTCAGCCTTGGATGATTCCCCGCACGATCCACATCAGCTCGCACCGGGTATTGATTTGTCAAAAAGGTTACTTGCCCGGATTCAATGTAAGGCGTCAACATCTCACGAAAGATCGCTTCGGCTTCTGCAGGACGAAAGGTTGATGGGCCATGATACGGTAATCCCGGCATGGGCGAACCATACTTCTGGGCATTGAACGCTTCGAGCCGATCCATCAATTCTTTGAATAAGCCTGAACGATGGAAGGACCGCTTCATCGGATGCCAATCAACTCCCCAGCCAACTTTGCCTGTCCCTTTATTTTCATCAACACAGGCCAACGCTTGTTCGGTATATTGACCGCCCAGCCATTCACCATCGTGGACAATGACGATCTTTTCCACATCCATACGGGCGGCTTGAATAGCAGCCGCCCAACCGGACTCCGTGCCGCCAACAATCAGCAGATCGCACGAAATCGTGAGAACTTCAGCCTGACCAGGCCGAGAGAATGCGCTCAGCAGACAGATAATCGATACCGCAAAACGAACCATCATGAGCGTCTCTCCGGAAAGATAATACCTCACGATCTTCCCTCGCACTCAGAGAGTCAACAATGGATTCAAGATTCTCTGGAAGTTTGCCGTTCTCAAAGATTAATCACCATCCTGACCTGAGAAGATAATCGACTACGGCGTTCGATTTAGAAAGGTTTTGACTAACGGCATATCCAGAAGGTTTCGGGCGACAGGATCGTGATACAGATAATGCATTTTCAAAGATTCATTTGTATCGAGATTATAGTCGGTCCGACCTTTTTGGTTAAATCGCTGTTCTGCAGCGTTCAGAATGATCGCGACGTTGGGATGTTCAGATTTCAATGCCACCAGTTCATCGAGGCTTTTCAAGTTTGCGTAGCCTTCCAGCTCCGCGATTCGTAATGCGAGACTGAGATAGGTCAGCCGCTGATAACGTAACCAATTCAATTCCTCTAAGAGAGTGTAAGATGGCCGCATGATGGGAGTCGGGAGCCCCGTAATATGCCCAGTCTCCGAAGCTTGAATGACGGGCGTGGACGCGGCCAGTTGCCAGAACGCATTGCTTTCTTCAATCGCAGAGTTCCAGGAACGACTAATAAAAACTCTCCTGTTTTGCAATGGGTCAAACGGATCTTCGATTTCCGCAGCGATTTCGTAACTGAACTGGTAATGTTTGCCGTTGCCGAGGTACTGACTCATTTTTTCTTGACGATCTCCAATTTGTTGCAACATCAGCATGGCCCGACTTTCCTCCGTCGGCCATTTCGAGTGAATCAATTGATTCAGATAGACGGGCCAGTCTTTGACATTGTTGTTACCACTCCCCCAGAGACCGAGCATATTTCCATCGACGACCCATTGCCGATGCGTCGATTCCAGTTCGAAAGCGACCTTCAGACTACTGAATGAGTCTAAACATTCAGAAAACTGTAAGGCAGCCAACATCATCAGTGTAGAGTCCTGATCAGCATGATTGACCCAACGCACAAAATCCTGCTGGAGATATGTTCGGCAATAACTCAGGTTCCAACTGCGGATTTGTGGTAATTGATGTCGGCTGAGCTGTCGATGAAAATTCAATATCGCATGATGAATTTCCCACGCTGCGTTGAGGTCTCCCTGCTTCTCTAAAACGAGAGCTTTGAGCCTGAGAAGCGAATAGAGTCGCTGTAATTCTCCAGTTCGCAGGATTTTGTGATCTCCCCAGTCGTTGATGTCGAACAGATTCTCGGGAGCGCAAGTCGGACGCTGTGTGTTGGCAATCACTTTGTTGAACACAGATTCGTTAGCGTCCAGCCACGCTTCTTGCTCCGCCGTGATTTGCAGGTCACCTTTCCAGAAACTGGACCAATAGTCGTGAGAATCCTGATCCGCAGGAATCTCCATCGGCATCTCCTCGGTGACAAGGAGCTCCAGTTCGCGGTATCTGTTGCCGGTTTCGACGGCATCCTGTGTCGGCGTCAGCGTAGTAATGAGTCCCGGATCGGGAGGTTCAACTTTCGCTGCAAAAGACGCCATACAAATCGCCGTGCATGTGATATGGACCACACACAAACTGACAAACAAGCGCGAGACCGTGAGCTTACGACGCAATGCGATCAGCAAGCCGAAACCGACCAGCAACGTCATAAAGAAACCCGCCACGGAAATCGTGAATAGTCCCGTAATGGGAAGACACGCCATCACACCGGTATGGAACGGCAGATAGGTGATCTGATACATCCGCCACATCGTCCAGCTTGAGGCACAAAACAAGGTCAACAACAGTGCAACGGAGATCATTCGTCGCCATTCTTTCCAGTCGTTTTTCTCTTCCAGCCAGCCGCCCGTTCTCCAAGTGGTGAAGACCAACATCGCAAAGACCGGCAACCCGATGGCAATCGGCAAAGGAACATTCAGTAAAACAGTCGCAAACAGATGCAAGGACAATATCGTGCCGACCGCCATCGCCACCAGTAAGCAGGAGACAGATCGTCTCAACAGCAACGAACAGACATGCCCGACGGCGTACATGAAAGCGGCGACACTCAACCAGAGAGCCATCGTCTGCCAGGCTGATTGGTCATACACCTCGCTTAACAGCCACGGAAGAGCGTTTTCTGGTAAGGGGAGCATCTGAAAGAATTCACGACGAAACTGGTCAAGCCTGGAATTCTTGATCGCTGGATTGACGAAGAACAGAAAAGGCAGAGAGAATGGTGCTATCAGCAAGAATAAGACGCCCCCCCAGACCAGATGCTTGGAACACCAGACAGCTATCGACGAGACACCAACATTGGCTTGAAATCGATACGCGTCTCGATATTGCTCTCCACGATATGTCATTGTCCCGACGAGTAATGGAAGTACCGCGAACACGAGGATGCAATGAGTTGTTCCCGCCATCGAAGTATCAACGTAATGAACAAAAAACAGAGTCATCAGAAGCCCCAGAAAGAGACCAATAGCCACATAACGGGCATTGCGCCATTCGAGCCAGAGTTGTCGCCGGAACATCTTCCATCCGGGGGAGCTTTCAATCGAACTGGCCAAAGCACGTTCGAGATTGAACTTGTCTGCCCAGATGGCAAATTGAGGCAATGCGACTAGACGATCACTCGATAGCCAATGACGCCCGACCACAACACTTCCGACAATCGCCATTAAGCTGAGAAGGTCCATCAGCCCCGCCATGAACTGAATCATCGAGGCACTGATCAGGAAGGCGATGGTGGCAAATGCAATCGCCGAATAGACTCGCTTACAGATCAACGAAAAGAACAATCCCCAAGCAACCATCGAGCCGCCGTAACGCAGCATATTTAAGGCATGCGATTCTGGTTTTCCCGTCCCCCACTCCATCCCCCAGTACGGAAGATACGCAGTGAAGCATGTCAGCCCGATCGCAATCACCCAACTTGATAGCAGCCAGAGAACTTTTCCGCTCACCAGCGAAAGTCGCGAGGTCGGAAAAATCATCAACCAGCCGTCAGTTTCTTCTTCACGTTCACCGGCAAACAAAACGCCCGCACTCGCCAAGGCATAGAACGTCGTCAGGATCGCTCCAATTCCCATCAAAGTTTCCAACGGATTATTGGCGTTCTGAGGCATCATCGCGTAAACAATGGCTTGCAACACCACGATCATCAAAGTGATGCCCAGCCAAATCGAACGCTGCGTCCGGTACTCTTTCCAGTAAATCTGTTTCATTTGAGCGACGTTCATCACGGCACCTCCTTCGTCTTGGGAGCAATCAGCGGCGTCGGCGGTTTTAGATCAGGGGTGTCGCCGAGATTGTATTCCGACTGCGGCCATTTTCCGGCGTGGAACCACTGGTAGTCGTCTTTGTAACTTTCGAGAGTGGCATCGTGTTTGAGGATGCCGGCAATCCAGTGCAGTTGATCGGGTTCGACTTCCAACGTATTCACGGCAACACTGGGCAGAATCGGATCGAACAGTTCTTCAGTCCTGGTCCCCTTCAATTCATAGAGAGCAGCGGGGAATGAACCGGTTTCCGCACGATAGCTGTAAATAGCGAAGCTGCTTTGTAAACTCCGGTATCTTCGCCAAAATTCAAGTTCATTACGTAGCATGTCGGCAAGATTGATGTCAAAGAAGACAGTGGCCAGTTGGCGAGGTGTGTACTTCGCAAGCAGCGTTGTCTCGATAACACTCTCGGGGAGCTCAACACTCACCAAGTCAAATTTATTACCCACTCGTAATTCTTGAGATAAACCGCGATCGTCTATCGAACTAGAATGAGAATTCAAAAAGTACGTATCGGCTCTCAGATAAATCCTCTTGGTATATGATCCATCATCGAACACATAATAGGATAATTCACTGTCTGAACTAAAAGGATGAGACTCTATCGGTACCTGATATCGATCAATCACGCCCGCCAACTTTGATGCCAATTGATAGCGAGAATGCTGCAAGGCTCGAAATCGTTGCAATTCCCACGGCATACCCGCCGCCAGGTTCACATTGGCGATCAAATCGAACGACGAGAGCTGGTCGAAGAACAAACTGCTCCCAGCTGCTTCGCGTTGGAAGGAATCCTGAAGTGAAGTCAGTTGCGATAGCTCATCGGACAACTCTTTTGAAGCCTGCGCCAGCAACTCGGGTACCTGTTCTCGTCTCGCCTGCCAACGCCAGAGATCACCATTCCACGCGACTTGATTCAACCAGGTAAGAACCGCGTAACGTGCAGAAGGGAGGTTGTGATCAGTAAAACGACGGGCATAACGAATCACGGCAATGTGATGTTTCCACGCTTCTTCGAGATTGCCTTGATGTTCAAGATGAAGGGCTTCGAGCCGAACGAGATTGATCAGCTTGACGTGTGTCTCGGTAAACGAGAGCGGTCGAAACTGAACAGATTCGGTCCAGCCAGCGGGATTGCTGACTTCATATCCTGAAAGATCGAGGTCCACTCGCATTCGAAGCAGTTCCCCATCGGCATCCGCTTCCCAGATCATGGGAAGAAACTTGCGATTCTCCTTTAGCCATTGTTTCTGTTCCGTGGTAACATCACTCCACCGGTCCCACTTCAAATGATGACGAGTGCTGTCACTTGGCTGATAATCGATGTGGTATCCTGCTGAAATTGGCAGTACTGAGGGAATCGCATCATTGGCGACGGTGTATAAGTCCGGCTCATCTTTGCGATCCAAAGCTCGATGCAAGTCACTCTGGATCAGCTCGATCGACGAGTTCATTTCGTGCTTCAGGAATGTTTGATATCCTTGAACGATAACCAATCCCAACACATTATGAACGAATAGTGCTAACACTAGAATTTTGCCAAACCGGAAATCTCGTCGGGTGACAAAAACCGGTTTTCCCGCAGGTGTGCGAAAGTTTAATCGCATCCAATCGCTAACGTACAGAACAGCAGTGACTAGCAGCAATCCCACCAAACAGAACAGCATGTAACGAGTGGAGAGATTGTTAAGACTTGTCTGGTCAAGCGTCATCGAGAACGGAATTCCCAACACTCGCCAACTCGCTAACAGAGTGATCACCGTCCAAAGCCCCAACAGTCCGTACCAGAACGGTTTTGCAAGATCTCGTCGTTCGCGACGGTCTGTGAGCCAATCCTCTCCCCAGATGAAGGAGAGTGCCAGCAAACCTGCAGAAGGCACTACTGTGAGAATAAAGAGCGGCACATCAAGGGCGTAGTAGAAAATGAGAGTGGCACACCCAAAAATCGCAGAAATAATCGCCACCATCAACGACATCACCGGCTGTTTAAGACTCATCGAGAACCAGTGACCGAGTGAATAGCAGAGTAAGAGAAGCAGGCCCAGAATTGAA
>Ga0181597_10000641_pt1 | contig 38688 bp, 41 predicted proteins | sample 041ome_5_FD_148647 | JGI IMG/M metagenome (GOLD analysis project Ga0181597, IMG submission 148647) | Coastal salt marsh microbial communities from the Groves Creek Marsh, Skidaway Island, Georgia - 041403US metaG (spades assembly) | ecosystem: Environmental > Aquatic > Marine > Intertidal zone...
CTTTAAATTCTTTTTTTGGAATAAGCTCTACAATACTGGAATTTATTTTGGGTGGAGGGTTGAACGAATTAGGTGCTACATCAAATAATTTCTCAACATCATAAAAGTATTGAATGATGATTGAAAGTCGCCCATAAATTTTATTACCAGGAGGGCTGGAAATTCTTTCTGCTACTTCTTTTTGAAGCATAAAATAAATTTTCTTATTTTTATTATTAATATTACAAATCTTGATGAGAATCTCCGTAGAAATATAATATGGTAGGTTGCCTACTATCTTATTGTAATTTTTAAAGAAGCTATCATGAATTTCAAGAATATCATTTGTATGAATATTTATTTTTTTTGAATAATTACTGTTACTAAGAAAACCTACCATATCAGGATCAATTTCAATTACATCTATTTTGTTTATTTTGTCTAAAATTGGAAAAGTGATTGAACCAAGGCCAGGTCCAATTTCAAGAATTTTATCCTCATCTTGAGGGTTAATTATGTCAACGATATTTTTAATTACTGAAGAATCAATTAAGAAATTTTGACCATATTTCTTTTTTGATTTGATCATCAGGAGAGTGCTATAGCCATTTTGATAGCTTCAAAAAAACTGGAAGGATCAACTTTATCTGTACCTACAATATCAAATGCAGTTCCATGATCTACAGAGGTTCTAATAAATGGAAGACCAAGTGTAATATTGACACCTCTGCCAAAAGATATTGCCTTAAATGGCGCTAAACCTTGATCATGATACATTGCTAAGAATGCATCACACATCCCTATATTTTTTTTAGTGAAGGCAGTATCTGCAGGAATTGGACCAATCAAATCATAACCAGTCATTTTTAGTTCTTTTATCACTGGAGATATTATTTTTTCTTCCTCATCACCAAACTCTCCATTTTCTCCTGAGTGGGGATTTAATCCAGTAACTATAATCTTTGGTTTAGTAATTTTAAATTTACTTTTAAGTTCATTGTTTAAAGTCTTCAAGGTATCACTTAATTTTTTTTGGGTTATTAAAAGTGGTACCTTTTTTAAAGAAACATGAGTAGTAACTAATGCAACTTTAAGTTTTTTGGACGCCAACATCATCAGCTCCTTACCTTCAGTATTCGCTAGTGCAGATATATATTCTGTGTGGCCTTTAAATTCTGGCAGCGCTTCTGTGAGCATATTTTTTGATATTGGCAGGGTTACCATAGCATCGTAATTATTATTTAATAATTCTTTTACTATAAAATTAATTTGTTTAAATTGTGCGTAAGAATTAGCTTTATTTGGTTTTCCGGGAATAACAGAATAGGGGTATTTTATATCTATAATTGTAAGTGAAGAGTTACCCTCATGTGGCTCCTGTTTATTAGTAATTATAATTTTTTCATTAAGCATTTTGGCGCGATGCTCAATCGCTTTTTTATTTCCAATTACTATTAATATTGCATTAAATTTTTGTGTAGCGAGTTTTACACAAAGATCTGGCCCAATACCTGAGGGGTCACCGAGGCTGATAATAATTTTTTTTAATTTCATTTTAAATTATCTTCAACGATTTTAATTTTTGAATTTTCAATTAATACAGCCATCCAATCTTTAAATCGTAATTCAGTTTTAGCCCTTATCAATTCTAATTTTGCAATTTCTCTGTTAGATTCGTTTGTTACGTCCCTTTCTTGATAGTCATGTATATATATAAGATGCCAACCCAGCTGAGTTTTAAATGGGCCAATTAAATTTTCTTTTGGGTAAGACTCAAAATTTTTTTTATATTCAGGCAATAAATTTTCAATATTGATCCAATTTAGTTCATTAAGACCTGTTTGAATAGTATCTTCAGAATATTTCTTAATAGCCTGCTTGAAATCTAAACCATTGAGAACTAAATTTTTAATTTTTTTTATTTTATCTTCTAGATCATTATCAGAATTAAGAGCGGTTTTCTTTAATAGAATTTGCTGAAATTTATACTCTGATATAAATCTTTTGGTTTTTTTTTGTTCATTTCTTTTATCTTCTAATTTAAGTATATGTGTTCCATTAGATGAATTAATAATAACAATTTCATTAATATTCATTTCTTTAACTTTTTCTGCAAATAAAGATGGCAAACTTTCAATTGTATTCCAACCTAGATCACCTCCATTTTGCGCATAAGGACCATCAGATTCTTTTCTTGCTAATGATTTAAAACTTTCTGTTTCAAGTTTTTCAAGTACCTTTTTTAATTTTTTGTTCTCCAGATCATTTTTAATTAAAATATGAAGAAGCTTATATTCAGATTTAGAGTCTTCCATAGATTTATTTTTTTCAAGCCATGCATCAATTTCATACTTTGAAACATTTACATAAGGCATAATTTCTTTCTCTTTAATTTTTTTAAGAGTTAAATTATTTTTAATATCTTTTTTAAGTTCAGCCAAAGAGGACCCGGAGTTGAGTAAATCATTTTGAAGCTCATCTAATGTTAAATTATTATTTTTGAGAATATTTTCAATAAAAAAATCAATTTCTTCTGTCGAGGTAGTAATCCCTAACGTAATTGCATATTGATTTAAAATCTTGATATTTATTAGGTTGTTTAAAGCTTCTTTTTTTATTTCTTGTTGATTTAAAGAATTTTTTTTGTCGTTAGGGGCTTGCATAATTTTTATTTGTTCTTTTTCTAACTCTTTTTCAGTGACAACTTCTTTTTCAACAAAAGCTATTATTTTATCTAAAAGTTCATACTTAGAATTTGCTGCAAAACTAGCGGAAGAAAAAATAATACATAAAAAAATTATTTTTAATAGTGAGATTTTTTTCATCAAATTATTTCAGATATTTGGCTCTATAGTTATCGGGTAAATCACGTGAAAGGTAAGCTCCCGGTACATTTCGATTAAGAGCCTCTTGCAATGCTCCAGAGCCACCAGTTTCAACTGCTCCAAGACCCCCCAGTTCTAACATAAAGAATAGTGTGTAATTATTTTTTTCAGTGGTAGCTAATGGAATTCGATTGAATAGAACGCTTGAAGTCCAGCAACCTGCATCATAATTTAAACCAGCTAGACTTTCAATTTCTTCATGCTCTTCTAGATCATATTGATATCTCGCAACAGAAGACCAACCAGATCCTAACGGCCACTGACCTGAAATATTTACTTGTTTAATGTCTGATGAGCTATTTGGGTCATTAATAAATCGATAACTTAAATCAATAATCTTCCCTATATCAGGATTATATCTTGATGAAAAAGCAAGTCGGTTGGTTTTTTCTTCATCCAGGTTATATTGATGTTCTGCCTTTAATTTTAAATATTTTGTAATAGATGATGAGGCAGAAAGAAATAAATCGGATGTGTCACTTTGATAATCTGAGTTTGAAAATTGGCTTTCAGTTAGAACGCTCCTATCATCTAAATAAAATCTTTGAGCAATAGTCCCGCTAAATTTTTCAAGTCCCTCATTATTAATAATTCTCGTAGTTGCGCCAAAAGTTATTTGGTGTGAATCCATTACTCTATCACCACCGACGAATTGATTTTCAGAGAAGATAGAGTTTTGATTTAAATCAACTAATGCTGTATCAAACATAGGTAGCATTGATTGATCTTCATATGATGTCACGGAATAAAAGATTCTGGGTTCAAGTGTTTGTGAATATTTTTCTCCGCTTAAATCAAAATACCTGTCAAAGTACAAACCACTGTCAATTGAAAAAGTTGGAATGAATAAATCTTTATTTGAGGCTGCTGGATTATTGTCAAGGTTGTAATGCTTAATATCAGCTGAAATTTTGGGTTTTATGTAGCCAAAGCTTGCTTCAAATGGAATGGCAATTGATGGCCTTGAGGTAACTCTGGTGCCTTCGGGGCTACTGCCACTGAAATCACTATTCCTTTTAAATTCTGTTAATTCAAAGGCTAAATTTGTTTCTAAATAATTATTTCCGTAGATATCTTCAAAATCTTTGTTATGAGAAATTTGTAAACTTGGCAATCTTTCATAGGGCGAGCTAGATGTTAAGTTATCGAATTTCTGTGTTAGTAAAGTTGCATTAAAATTATCACTTTTATAATTAAGCAGGATTTCTTGTGGCAAGCTTACCTGGCTGGTAAGGGAAACTAGTGAGGATAAATCAGAAAAATAGTCATCGTCAGAGACTTTTTCATATTTTACAAACCCAGTGAACCCATTACCGAAATTATGGCTATGATTTATTTTCATTAGATACCGATCATCCCGGTCTGATTTTTCATCATCATTAGGCATATACTCAATGTAACTAGTGCCTTCGTAGTCATTTTTTAAATAACGATATTCAGCAGCTAATTGCGCACCACGTTTACCATAATAGCGGGGCGTTACAGTAGCGTCTGTGTCCGGCGATAAGTTAAAGTAGTATGGAGTAGAGGCCTCAAAACCACTTCGAGAGGTTGATCCAATACTAGGCACTAAAAAACCAGATTTTCTTTCATCATTGAAAGAAAAATTCGTATAGGGCGAATAAAAAACAGGAATGTCAAAGAATTCAAGTTGCGCATCTTTCGCAATTATTCTTTGAGACTTTTGATTTATTTCAGCTTCAGAGGCTTTGATAAACCAATCATCTTGCCCTATTTCACAAGTGGTAATAGAGACATTTTCCGCTCTCTTGTTATTTTCACCCTCGAGGAAGATGATGGATGCTGTTCCTCTCAGTGAATTATTGAATTTTGATGAGCCTTCCTCAAGTTGAGTTGTGAAGCTAGCATTTGGAATAGAGCCAGTCATGTTCTCAATTGAATAATCAAGTTCTGTACCTTCAATATGAGAATCACCATTATCTAGCTTTACATTTCCTCTTGCATAGAGCTCTTCAGAAATTTGATCATATTCAATAAAATCTGCCTGAATCGTATTACCCGATTTTTTAAGTATGGCATTTCCACTGGCTTTTAATTTTCTATCAAGAAGATTTTCTAGAGTTTCTGCCTCTATAATAAGGTTTTCATCAATTTTTTCTTCAGCCAAAGAATTGTTGTAAGTAATAATCAGAAAGCTGATTATTAGGAACTTAATACATGAATTATTATTATTGTTAATCAAAATTTATAATGCTTTTAAAAAAATATATTTTTGTTTTTTCATAAAAAAAACTATCATATTAATCAGATAGTTAGCAATTATAACTCAAGTATAAAAAAAGAAGATGTAATTTTGATGGTAAGGGAAAAAAATTGACAAGAGACCAAACTCTTAAAAGATGGATTAATGAAAATTTAGTGGAAAATATTGACTATGAGCCTGCCTCCTCGGATGCGAGTTTTCGAAGGTATTTTCGATTAAATTATAATAATAGAAGTTATATCGTAATGGACGCGCCTCCTGAAAAAGAGCCCTTAACTTCCTATATTGATATGACGAAAATATTACTTGAGAATAATCTACGAGTTCCTAAAATTCATAAAATAGATAAAAAAAATGGTTTTTTATTATTAGAGGATTTTGGTAAAAAACCTTTATTAAGTGTTTTAAAAGTTAGCAATTATGATGAGTATTACAATGCAGCGATAAAAACTGTAATAGAATTACAAAAAATTAATCAAAACAATAACTTAAAAGAATATTCTAAAAAGATTTTAAAGCATGAGATGGCATTATTTAATGAATGGTACCTCCTTAGAAACAAAGAAATTTTGTTATCTGAAGGGGATATGAATGGCCTTAATAAAACGTTAGAAATCATAGCTGAAAACAATATAAGCCAACCCTTCTTTTTTGTCCATCGAGATTTTCATTCGCGAAATTTAATGTTGTTAAATGACAATGGATTAGGCATGCTTGATTTTCAGGACGCTCTAGTAGGACCTGTTACTTATGATTTGGTTTCTCTATTGAAGGATGCTTACATTGAGCTTGATGAAGAGTTTATTATTGACAAAGTTGTGCGTTATTGGGAGGTGGCCTGTATGGAGGGGTTGTTGCAAAAAAGCGACTTTTCAGATTTTTTTCAACAATTTGAAATAATGGGCGTGCAACGGCATTTAAAAATATTAGGAATTTTCTCTAGGCTATCTTTGCGCGATGGGAAACATAATTATTTAAATGATATTCCATTGGTCGAAAAATATTTGTTAAATGTTTGTGAGAGATATTCTGTACTAACCCCTTTAAGAAAAATTCTAAGGCGAGCAACTCATGAGCATTAAAACTTTTATGCTCTTGGCTGCGGGGCGAGGAAATCGCATGGAGCATCTGACAAAAAACTTGCCAAAGCCACTTCTGGATTTTCATGGAAAAGCTTTAATTGAATGGCATTTAGAGAAGCTTGCTAATTTGGGGGTTGAAGACTTAGTAATCAACGTATCTTATCTTCCTGAAAAAATAAAAGCTTTTATTGGCCATGGAAACAAATGGAATTTAAATGTTTCTTTTTCAGAAGAAAACCCAGTTTTAGAGACCGCAGGGGGTATTAAGAATGCTTTACACTTAATTAAAACTGATCCATTTGTTGTCATTAATGCAGATATTTATACTCATTATAATTATTTAAAGTTAATCCATTTTAATCTGCCAACAGATAAAAAAGCCTGCTTATTTTTTGTACCAAACCCTGATCATAATCTTAAGGGAGATTATTCAATGGATTTAAAAGGCAATGTCATAAAAAATATTAATGATGATTCAAAAACATTTGCTGGGATTGGTATCTACAGGAAGTGTTTTTTTAATGATGTTCCTATAAATTCTTTTTATAAGCTTGCAACACTCCTAGAGAGTGAAATTGATAAAAACAATGTGTGTGGTGAAAAAATTGAGGATTTTTGGTTGGATATTGGAACACCTGAGCGACTTATGAGTCCTATTTTAAAGTAAAGTTAGAAAAATTATATGAAAATAGATAAAAAAACTTTTTACAATAGAAGAAAAGAGCTGCTTGGAAAAATAGGTAATTCTGTAGCTATCTTATTTAACGCATCTGAAGTAACTAGAAATAGAGATAGCAACTATAAATTTCGATCGGATAGCTACTTTCAATACTTTTCTGGTTTTCCTGAGGCAAATTCCATTATTTTTATGCTTGGCGGCAAGGAGCAAAAATCTATTATATTTTGCCAAACAAAAGATAAAGATAAAGAGATATGGAATGGGCATATTTATGGGCCAGAGTTAGCGGCAAAAGAATTTATGTTTGATGAAGCCTATAATTTGGATCAAATCAATGAAATTGCAACCAAACTAATCGGAAAATTTTCTAAGATTTATACAGTTATTGATAATAATTTTTCTCATCAAAGCACCATTCATGCATGGATCGATAACAATAAAAAATTAAAACGATCGGGTTACAAATCACCAGAAATGATTATTGATTTAGCATCAATCGTCGATCAGATGCGTTGTGTTAAATCAGAAAATGAGATTGCCGTCATGCAACATGCCGCTGATATTTCGTCCAAAGCCCATATTCGCGCAATGCAATACTCTAAGCCACAATTATTTGAGTATCAGGTTGAGGCTGAATTGATACATGAATTCATGATAAATGGTGCAGCTGCCCCAGCTTATTTATCAATTGTAGCTTCAGGAATTAATGGGTGTACATTGCATTACATTGATAATAATTCAAAAATGAAAAACGGTGATTTATTATTAATAGATGCTGGCTGTGAGTTTGATGCTTATGCCTCTGACATCACACGAACCTTTCCCGTGAATGGAAAATTTACTCCGGTACAAAAAGACCTATATCAATTAGTGTTAAATTCACAAAAGGCAGCTATTGCAAAAGTGAAAGCTGGTAATTTCTTTTCAGATCCACATAATGCTGCGCTAGATACCCTTATCGATGGCTTTATTCAACTTGGCTTGTGTCAAGGTACACAAGCTGAAGTCAAAGAGAATGAATCCTACAAAGAATTTTTTATGCATCGAACCAGTCATTGGCTTGGAATGGATGTGCATGATGTGGGGGATTATGTTGATGAAGATGGAAAATCAATAATATTAGAAAATAACAATGTACTTACAATAGAGCCTGGATGCTACATTCAGCCAAGCGAAAAAATCCCTAAAGAATTTTGGGGAATTGGCATAAGAATTGAGGATGATGTTCGTGTCAAAGCAAACGGTTGCGAGGTATTAAGTCACAAAGCACCAAAGGAAGTTAAAGAAATAGAAAGCCTTGTTGGCTCAATTTATGATTAAAAAAATAACTATCGTTGGTGGAGGTCCGGTAGGTCTTATCTTCGCCGCACTGCTTAACAAAAAATATCACTACGAAATATTAGATGCACCTAAAAAATCTAGTAACAATGATGGGCGGGCCTTAGCTCTCTCAAATGGCTCAAGATTAGTTTTTGAAGAGATTGGTATTTGGCGGGAGATACAGGCAAAGGTTATTCCAATCAATGAAATTCATACCAGTCAAAAAGGAAGCTTTGGACGCTCTTTATTTACTACTGAAGATACTAAAGAGGATGCATTGGGATATATTATATCCTATGCAGATTTGCTAAATGTTTTAAAAAAGAAAGTTAAAAAAGAATCTTTTTTAGAAAGTGCGACGGTTGAATATATAAATACCGAAGAAAAAAAAATTTCTTTTATACACAACGAAGAAAAAAAAATTTCCTCTTTCGATTTGTTAGTATTGGCAGATGGTGGCCAATCTAAAATTGATGGTGTTGTATATAATAAATCTGAACAACAGTTGAATCACGATGCATTAGTCACAATAGTTAAAACCAATCAGCCACATAAAAATCGTGCATTTGAAAGATTTACAACCTCCGGCCCCCTGGCATTATTACCTTTTAAAGATGGATGCTATTCTTTGGTATGGACCGCGCCGATGGAGAAAATTAGAGAACTCGAAAAACTGCATACGGTAGACTTTTTAAATTGCTTACAAGAGGTGTTTGGTGATCGTGTTGGCAAATTTATTGAGGTAGGAAAAAAGACATCTTTTCCGCTTATGCAATCAAAACTTGAAGAATTAAATACAAATTTCATAATCGCTATTGGAAACGCTGCTCAAATTATGCACCCAGTTGCAGGTCAAGGTTTAAATATGGGAGTGCAAGACGCTTACCACCTATTTCGCCATATAAACGATCAAGGTTTTGATGCTGCAATAAATAATTTAGCTACACATATTGCTCAACGACAAAAAGAAAAAAAGAAATTATTTGCCATTACAGGCCAGCTAGCTTCTGTATTTAATGACAATATCATTGGAATAAATCGCTTTAGGGGCTTGGCTTTGCTGGCACTTAGCACTGTAGGGTTTATGAAGCGGAAATTTATTAAGAAAATGAGTTATGGTAAATAAAATAAATAAAGATATTTTGATTGCCGGTGATGGTATTGTTGCCAATTTACTTATTCATCTCCTTGGAAAGAATAATTTCAATACCTACCAAGTTAGCAAAAAAAGTAAAAAATCTTATAATCGCGTTTTTGCTATTACCCCAGCAAATTACTTATGGTTAATAACTGTTGGATTAGATCAAAAGATTCTCAGTCAAGCACACCCAATAAAAAAAATAAAATTATTTGAGGGGCATTCAAATCAATCTATACATATGGATGCTATAGAATCAAATAAAAATATCTTGGCTTATATGATACAAGAGAGTGATTTGGTTGATGCTATTTCAAAACTAAACTCAAAGGCAAAGACTATTAATGTTATTAACAATATTGAAAATAAATTTGATCAGATAAAGGTAGACAGTGAAAAATATAAAAATTTTGATTTATGTATCTTTACAGATCAGCAAAGAAAGCAAGATCTTGAATCTAATTTTGAGTTTCATAAGAAAGAATTTAATCAAACAGCCATTACATTTAATTTAAAATTTGCAGTTGGATCAGATGATACCGCCTATCAGTTCTTCTTTGATGATAGTACATTGGCCATCTTACCTTTTTCTGAGGATGAAGTTTCTATTGTTTGGTCGTGTCAGAATAAACTCCACAAAGAGCTTCAAAAAAAATCAAGAAATGAATTTTTAGAGATATTTTTAGCAAGAACTAATTATTTATATAAACCTGTCGCCGGTATTACAAATCAAACTTCATTTCCTTTATCGATGTCGGTGAGTGATACGTTACATACAAAGCGATTTTTAATAATGGGAGATGCAGCGCATAAGATACATCCTATGGCGGGACAGGGTTTAAATTTGGGGTTAAGAGATTTGAGAGCATTTCAATTAGCTTTGAGTGAAAGGAAGTCTGACGACCTTGGTTTAAATAGCTTCTTAAAAAAATATCAAAGAAAACGTTTAAGAGATATTAAAGAATTTTCATTTTTGACGAATCATCTTAATAACCTATTTTTAAACGATAATGATTATATAAAGAAATTAATTGCAAAAGGATTTGCTTTTATTGATAAAAGTAAATTTATTAAATCCATTCTTATAAATCGAGCGACATCATGAAATTTATTTTTATAATTATTTTATCTATGTTTTATTTTTTATCATCTGCTGTAGCAAATGAAGATGCCCTAAGAGAGAAAATTGAAAAGGCTTATCCAGAAATTACAATTTCATCAGTAGTCAAAACTAAATTTAATAATTTATATGAGGTTTTAATTGGGGACCAAATTATTTACACCGATGAAAAATTTTCTTTTTTGATTATTGGGAAAGTCGTTGACCCAAATACTCGTAAAGATCTGACGCAGGCGCGTGTCGATGAGCTCACTAAAGTTGACTTTAATAGTCTACCCTTTGATCAATCCATAAAGATTGTGAAAGGCGATGGCTCAACAAAGTTAGCTGTTTTTTCTGACGTTGATTGCCCGTTCTGTAAAAAATTAGAACGTGAAGCATTAAAAGAATTAAATGATGCAACAATCTATATTTTTTTATATCCGTTGGATATTCATCCTGATGCAAAACCAAAATCAGCGAAAATTTGGTGTGCAAAAAATCGCGCAGAGGCTTGGCTTGATTTTATGCTCAATAATAAAATGGTTGAAAATGACGGTAATTGTAAAACTCCAATTACAGAAACACTTGCGCTGGGAAGATCTCTTGGAATTACGGCTACCCCGACAATTATTCTTTCAACAGGCAAAAGAGTTCCAGGCGCCTTATCATTCGAAGAGCTAGATAAGTTTTTAAAAGGATTTTACGATTAGTCTGCCTTCAGCTTTAGCTTGACTTTTTAAAAAATTCCACGTACAAAGCACATAGGTGTTTGATTTTGGGTAGTATTTGTGGTTTTTTTATAAGAATTAATTTCTTCACACTCTCTCTTGATCTGACTTTTTAGGGTGCCCCCCAAATTTGTATAGGATGTATAGTAATGGCAACAGGAACAGTAAAATGGTTTAATGATTCAAAAGGTTTTGGTTTTATCACACCCGATGACGGTGGTGATGATCTATTTGCACACTTTTCAGCAATTACTGAAGAGGGTTACAAAAGTTTAAAAGAAGGTCAGCGTGTTTCATTTGATGTAACTGATGGCCCTAAAGGTAAACAAGCCTCAAATATTCAAAAATCATAAATTTTAAAAGGCTCATACTTGAGCCTTTTTTTTATCCCATATTTTTGATAAGTGCCTTAGCAAAGTCATTGGTGCTTAGAGGGTTACAGCCTTCAATGAGTGACGCGAAGTCTATCGTGACCTCATGATTCTTTAAAGTCTGCTTAAAAGCATTATGTAAAATATTCGCAGCATCATTCCAGCCCATCTGTTCGAGCATCATCAATCCAGATAAAATTAATGAACTAGGATTAGCCATATTTTTTCCAGCAATATTTGGCGCAGTTCCATGCGTTGCCTCAAAAATTACTGTGGTGTCGGATAAATTGGCTCCAGGCGATATCCCAATGCCACCAACTTGAGCAGCCAATGCGTCAGAAATATAATCTCCGTTCAAATTCAGTGTGGCGACCACATCGTGCTCGCTTGGTCTTAAAAGTATTTCCTGTAAAAAAGCATCGGCAATACAATCTTTTATAATAACACCTTCTTTTGTTTGCATAAATCCTTTAGAGTTTAGCGTCGCGCCAAAATCATCTTTAGCTAACTGGTAACCCCATTCCTTGAAGCCACCTTCGGTATACTTCATTATGTTACCTTTATGGACTATGGTTACTGATTTCCTTTTATGTTTGACAGCATACTCAATAGCTTTTTTTATTAAACGCTGACTACCTTCAATAGACACAGGTTTAATTCCTATGGCGGTTGTATCAGGAAAACGTACCTTATTAAATAATCCTTCTTTTTTTAAGAGATCAAGCACAGCTTTACTGCCAGCAGACTTTGCTTCCCATTCAATACCAGCATAAATATCTTCAGTATTTTCTCGAAAGATCACCATGTTGGTTTTCTCAGGTTCCTTAAGGGGGCTTGGCACCCCCTCATAATATTGAATTGGACGCAAACAAACATACAAATCAAGTGTTTGTCGTAATGCAACATTTAATGAACGAATTCCTCCACCGACAGGAGTCGCTAATGGACCTTTAATGGAATATACGTATTCTTTAAGTGCATTCAGGGTTTCTTCAGTCAGGTAATTATTTTTACCATAAATTTTTGTTGATTTTTCCCCAGCATAAATTTCCATCCATGCTATTTTTTTAGTGTTCTGATATGCTTTTGAAATTGCTGCATTTATTACAGCTTGCATGGCTGGAGTAATATCAGATCCAATACCATCGCCTTCAATAAAAGGAATTATAGGGTGGTTAGGAACATCAATTTTGCCACTATTACTAATAGTGATAGGGTTTGCACTTACTGGTTTTTTTATTTTCATGGTTATAATTTTAGTATGATTATTCTATTTAATAAGCCCCATGGCGTTATTAGTCAATTTTCACCGCATCCTACACTTAAAACATTACAGGAATATATTCCTATTCCATATGTTTATCCAGCTGGACGTCTTGATGCCGATAGTGAAGGACTCATCATTTTAACCGACAATGGAAAATTACAAAATGAGATATCCAGTCCTGGCAAAGAAATTTTAAAAACCTATTGGGTGCAAGTTGAAAATTTACCTGAAGAAAAGGATATAAAAAAACTAGCAGCAGGAATTAAAATAAAGGATTATGTTACGAAACCTGCCCAAATAAAATATATTGATACCCCTATATTATGGGAGAGAGAAAAACCAATTCGGGAACGCAAGAGTATTCCTACGTGTTGGCTAGAAATAAAAATCAGTGAAGGTAAAAATCGGCAAATAAGAAAAATGACTGCCGCAATTAACTGTCCAACATTAAGATTAGTGAGAATAGCAATTGGACAATATTCGCTGGGTAATTTATTACCCGGGGAGTTTATCACCATAGGTGAATAAGTTTCAATAACTTGAGTGATATAATTGTAACTTCAATAATAGGATAATTTATGTCTGGCAATACTTTTGGTCAATTATTTACATTAACCTCTTTTGGTGAGTCTCATGGCCCAGCCATTGGAGGCATCATTGATGGTTGTCCACCAGGACTAGCTATATCAGAAAAAGATATACAAATCGATTTAGATCGGCGCAAACCAGGCACATCAAAATTTGTTACACAAAGAAAAGAGGATGATGCCGTTGAAATTTTGTCAGGCGTCTTTGAAGGAAAAACAACGGGGGCACCCATTGGTCTCTTGATTAGAAACAAAGATCAGCGGAGTCAAGATTACAACAAAATTAAAGACACATTCCGACCCGGACATGCAGACTACACTTATCAAAAAAAATATGGCATTCGAGACTATCGCGGAGGAGGGCGCTCCAGTGCTAGGGAGACAGCCGTGCGTGTTGCAGCTGGTGCCGTCGCAAAGAAATGGCTAAGTGACAATCTTACTATTCAAATTCAAGGATGCTTAGCTCAATTAGGCGAGCATACAGTCCCAATTGAGGATTGGACTTGTGTCAATAAAAACCCTTTTTTTGCAGCCAGTAAAGCTACTGTTAAAACATTAGAGGATTACTTAGAAAGGGTACGAGCCGATAGAAATTCAGTAGGGGCTAAAATTTATGTGCAAGCCTTAAATGTTCCAGTTGGCCTTGGTGAACCAATTTTTTCGAGGCTGGATGCAGATATTGCATCTGCAATGATGAGTATTAATGCTACCAAAGGAGTTGAAATTGGCGCAGGATTTAAGAGTGTTACTCAGCTAGGAACCGAACATGGTGATGAAATGACGAAAAATGGATTCCGCACAAATAATGCTGGTGGTATTTTAGGAGGGATATCTACTGGGCAAAATATTGAAGTAAATGTTGCCTTTAAACCCACCTCAAGTATTCCACAGGACCGCGATTCTATTGATACTAATGGCAATGAAGTAAAAATGAAAACCCTAGGTCGTCATGACCCATGTGTTGCGATAAGAGCTGTACCCATTGTTGAGGCAATGTTGGCGTTGGTATTAATTGATCATGTTCTAAGAGATCGTGCACAAAATGCCGGAGTTGATCGAGGTAATTCGTTTTAAAAAGTGACTAAAAGTCTCTATTGGGAACTTTCACGGTTCTACTATTTTTATTATGCCTTTGTAGGTTTATTCACACCTTATTGGGGGCTTTACCTTACCTCATTAGAATTTACGCCAATTCAAATCGGAATGTTGTTAGCTTTTTTTCAATTAGGCAGGGTTATTTCACCGAATTTATGGGGATGGCTTGCAGATCATACCGCTAAACGTTCGTATTGGATTAAAGTAACCGCGCTCGCAGGAGCACTATTTTTTATTTATAGCTTTTGTGCAGAGAGTTTTCTTCAAATTCTTTTTGTCATGATGGCAATGAGCATCTTTACCAGTTCAACAATTCCTTTAATGGAATCTTTAACACTTTCACATTTGTCAACAAATAAAGGGGATTTTAGTTACAGCAAGATCAGAGTCTGGGGATCAATTGGCTTTATATGTGCTGCTGTAATTATGGGTTACTGTATTGATTTCTTAGGGATAGGAACATTAATAATTGCACTATTGTTAATTCAGTTTTTTATTTATTTTCAATCACTTAGAATTCCTGAGCACAATGCAGTTTCTTTGACTACGATTAGGCGACCTATTTTTGATGTCATAAGAAATCCTGAAGTGATTGCGATTATTATTGGTTGTACGCTAATGGTTTCATCCCATGGATTACTTTACAATTTCTATTCAATTTATTTAAAAACCTTTGATTATTCTTCTATGGTTATCGGCGCACTATGGGCGGCTGGTGTGGTGTGCGAAATCATCATTTTTCTTTTAATGCCAAAGATTTTAAAATTTCTTGATTTAAAGCAAGTTATTTTGGTTAGCTTAATTTTAGCTGTCTTACGTTTTTTCTTGATAGGACTCTATGCAGATACTCTATGGGTTCTTGTATTTGCCCAGACATTGCATGCAGCCACATTTGGTAGCTTTCATGTTGCCTCAGTACAAATTATTGAATATTTCTTTAACAAGGAGCATCATGCGCGCGGCCAATCGTTATATAACAGCATTACCTATGGAGTAGGTGGCGTTGTCGGTGGTATTTTGGGTGGCGTGTTAATTGAATATCTTGGATACAGCGCAACATTTACTTTATCGGCTTTGCTTCCATTAGCAGGCATTGCAATTTTTTATTATGGTTTAAAAAATTACCCAAAGTAAAGTTAATTATTATTTCCCTTAATTAAGGCATAAGCAGAATGATTATGGATTGATTCGAAGTTCTCTGATTCCACAACGAAACGATCGATCTTATCAATTTTTTTAAGCTCTTTTGCAATATCGCGTACCATGTCTTCAACAAATTTAGGGTTATCGTAAGCATGCTCGGTGACAAATTTTTCGTCAGGACGTTTTAAAAGACCATAAAGTTCACTGGAAGCCTGTTTTTCCACTATTTGAATAATGTCCTCAATCCAAATAAAGTCGTTAGTTGTTGTGGTAACTGTTACATGAGATCTTTGGTTATGTGCGCCATATTCAGAAATCTTCTTTGAACAGGGGCACAAACTGGTCACTGGCACGACCACTTTAATACTATTTAAAAATTTTCCCTCAACTATTTGACCTATGAAGCTAACCTCATAATCTAATAAACTTTTTACGCCGGATACAGGGGCAGCCTTGTTGATAAAATAGGGAAAAGTCATTTCTAGGTCACAGGATTCAGACTCAAGTCTTACCAACATCTCACGCAAAATTTTCTCAAAAGATTCAACGGAGATAGCCTTCTCATTCTCATTTAATATTTCAACAAATCGAGACATATGCGTGCCCTTAAAGTTATGAGGTAAGTGCACATACATATTAAAAGTAGCAATAGTGTGTTGTTCGCCACCTGATTTATCCTTGACCACGATAGGGTGTTTGATATCTTTAATACCAACTTTGTCAATATCAAGATGCCTCTTATCAACAGTATTTTGGACGTCTTCAATAAGTTCTGGTGTTGTAGGTCTGTTCATAAATTTTTAATTTGGTTGAGTCAGAAATAGGGCATTAGATTCTAACATTAGTTCATTGCTTTCTCAATTTTTGACAAGATACTTTTCTGATCAAGACCACAATCCCTTAATATCTCATCTTGTTTTCCATGGGCAGGAAAACGATCTGGAATGCCGAGGCAAAGTGTATCATTTTTTAATTTATTTTGACTTAAAACTTCTAGGACTGACGAACCTGCGCCCCCAGAAATAGTGTTTTCCTCAATGGTAACAATAAGGTTATGAGATTGTGCTATTTTAATGATTAGTTTTTCATCAATTGGTTTTATAAACCGCATATCTATAAGCGAAGCATTCAATGTATCTGCGATTTCATGGCAAATATTTAAGAGTGTACCAAAGACCAAAATAGCAGTATTTTCACCCTCTCTCACAATATTTGCTTTGCCAAGTTTTATATTTGGAATAGATTTAATTTTATCAAGTCCAGGACCATTTCCTCTGGGATACCTGACCGCACAAATTCCATTATATTCATAACCAAAAGAAAGCATTAAATTACATTCTGCTTCATTTGAGGGGGCCATTAAAATCATATTTGGCACACATCGAAGAAAGGAAATATCAAAGCTACCAGCATGTGTTGCCCCATCAGCACCCACAATTCCTGCTCGATCTATAGCAAATAAAATAGGTATATTTTGAATGGCAATATCATGAATTAATTGATCATAGGCACGCTGAAGAAATGTTGAATAAATAGCTACGACGGGTTTTTGACCCGATAAAGACAAACCTGCTGCAAAGGTTAGTGCGTGTTGCTCCGCAATTCCAACATCATAAAATCGATTTGGATATTTTTTTGCAAATTTAGTTAAACCTGATCCATCACCCATTGCTGGTGTGATAGCACATAATTTTGGATATTTCTTTGCAGCACCTAAGATCCACGCAGAAAATATTTCTGTGTAAGTTTTATTTTTAATTGCTTTAGATGACGCTCCATTGGTTGGGTCAAATTTATTTACACCATGAAACCGGTTCGGGTCATTTTGTGCAGGTTCAAAACCATAACCTTTCTTTGTGGCCACATGCAAGAACTGAGGACCCTCCAACGATTTAATATTTTCGAGGGTATCAATCAATATATCAAGATCATGGCCATCAATTGGGCCTAAATAATTAAATCCAAATTCTTCAAATAATGTTCCTGGGATTACCATTCCCTTGACATGTTCCTCTGTTTTTCTGGCTAATTCTAAAACTGGAGGTAATTTGGAGAACACTGCTTTACCAGATTTTTTAATACCACCATAAAGCTTACCAGACAATAATTTTGCTAAGTAATTGTTCAGTGCACCCACATTATTTGAAATTGACATATCGTTATCATTCAATATAACAAGAATATTATTTTCAGTACTTCCAGCGTGATTTAGGCCCTCAAACGCCATACCTGCCGTCATTGCACCATCACCTATAATAGCAATTGCCTTTTTTTTCGACCTTTGTTTTTTTAAAGACTCTGCCATTCCAAGTGCGGCAGAAATTGAGGTACTTGAATGTCCGGCGCCAAATTCATCAAATTTACTTTCATTACGACTAGGAAAACCTGATAAACCATTTTTTTGCCGCAATGTTTTCATTAACAATTTTCGCCCAGTAAGAATTTTGTGTGCATAGGTTTGATGTCCAACATCCCAGATAATTTTATCGGCTGGGGCATCGTATACATAATGCAGGGCAACTGTTAATTCAATGACACCAAGATTAGACGAAAGGTGCCCACCCGTTTGTGAAACACTATCTATTATGAAACTTCTTAATTCATTGCATAGTGTTTTAAGATCCTGTCTTGATAATAACTTTAAATCTTTAGGAAAATTTACTTTTTCAAGTATGCTCATTAAAATTTTCTTTCAAAAATATAATCGATTAACATGGATAACTGAGTTAGATCTCTTTTTAAAACAGAAATTAAAAGTTTTATTTCTTGAAAAATTTTATTATTTATTTTTTTTGATTCCTCAATACCAAAAATAGTCACATACGTTTGCTTGTTGGTATCCTGATCTTTGCCTGATGTTTTTCCAAGTTGATCGGAGGAAATTGTTGCGTCAAGAATATCATCTGTTATCTGATACATTTTTCCAATCAAAGCGCCTAACTTTTGGAATTTTTTAACGTTAGTATTATCAATGGCAGAGTTGATTAAAACTGGGCAAACACATGCTAGTTCAAAAAGTTTTCCTGTTTTTAAGAGTTGCATTTCGGATAATTGTTTTATGTTTATTGTTTGGCCAGTGAAAATCATATCTTGAGATTGCCCTAATACCATTCCTTTAGCTCCTATTGCATTTGCAAAAAAATGAATAATAGATGTTTTATTGTTAGACACAATATTTAATTTATCGGATGACAATACTTCAAACGCTAAGCTCTGCAAGGCATCGCCGGCTAATATTGCTTGCGATTCACCAAATTTTTTATGGCATGTAGGCTGGCCTCTTCGAAAGTCATCATTATCCATAGCAGGAAGATCATCATGAATAAGTGAGTAGGCATGAATTAATTCAATAGCAACAGAAAGTTGATTTAAAATATTTTTTTCAATATTAAATGCAGAGCCAACGGATTTGATAATCAAACTTCGAATTCTTTTACCGCCATTGAGGACAGCATGACACATGGCATCCTTAAGCACATTATTTGGGTAGCAGGTAAATAATTCTTCTAATGATTGGTTTATTTCATTTTGTGTATAACGAATCCAATCAGTGGATTGGTTAGTCATCGGGATCAAAATTTTCTAAGTGATCACTCTTTGAAAGAATTTGTACTTTTTTTTCAATTTCATTCAATTTCGCTTGTGCTTGCTTAACTAAACTTATACCCCGTTCATAAGAAGTTAGTGATTGTTCGATGTTGAGGTTATCATCCTCCATTTTTTCTATAATGGACTCCAACTCTTCAAGCAGACTTTCAATGTGTATTTTCTTTTCAGTCATGATACGCACTCACTCATTAGTATATCTTTTATTAAAAAAATCTCTTTTTCAATTACTTCATGAGCCATCGAGAATTCAAAATATTTTAATGACCCGTTATCTATTAATTCGGAGTAACTTTTTTTTGCCAATGCAATGTTTATAACATCATCATGTGTTCCATGAATTGCATAAAGTGATGATCTGTCATATTTTTTTTTATTATACATCGGAAGATAACCTGATAATGCGATGACACCCGAAAAATTATAATGTGAAAATTCTGATAAGTACAAAGCAAGGGCTGCACCTTGAGAGAATCCTACTATAAATATTTTTGGGCAAGACTTTTTGGAATTAATTTTTTTTTTAATAATATCCTCAAGTATTGATTTGGAAAACTCTAAACCAACGGTGTCATGTGTTTCGATATTTAATGATTCGATGTCGTACCACCCCCTCATCAGCATACCGCCATTTAAGGTAATGGGCCTTATCGGCGCATTTGGGAGGATGAATTCAAAGTTTTTCAGATCTAGAGCATTGATAACAGGAACAAAGTCATGGCAATCAGCACCCAAACCATGTAGCCAGAAGACAAGAGCTTCTGGCTGCTCGGATTCATTAATTACTAACAAAATGAGTTATATTCTAGTTAGCTTCTAACGTCTTTTTTAAACCTTTTAAGCCACTATCGACGATTGCTTGCGCTGCAGCCTTAGCCGTTGCGTCATCTTGTCCTTCTGGAATCGGTGGATTAAGTTTATAGAGACGATAAAATCTCGCAGTCCATTGCACAGTGGACTCATTATCAGTCGATCCTTTTGTTACAATTAAATAGGAATTAAAATCTGTAAAAGGATTTGGTGACTTAACAATTTCAAATTTTAATTTCATTAAATCATCGTCAACACCCCTTAGTTTTTCATATACGGTTTCACCAGATTTGAGAACCAACGTTCTAAAAGTGTCCTCCCCCTTTTTTTCACATGTCGTTTTTTCAACGGCAGGATGCCAATTATGAATATTGCAAAAATCTTTTACCATAGTCCAAACCTTATCTGCTGGAGCATTAATAACTACAGACTCTTGGACCTTTTGTGGCGTTGGCCCATGGGCAAACAATTGAAAAGATAAAAGCAAAGTGATCATTAAAAATAAATACTTCTTCATACCAATCCTTTAAAAATTAAAAATTAATTTCATCATACTATAATTTTATGGCGTGCGGACTTGTCTTGGTTAATTAAGGATAAAGTCCCCAAAAGCACGGCTTTGGAGGCCTGATTTTACCTCCTTAATATTTTTCATATCATGAAGGTTAATAATAGAGATTGAATCTGATCCCCAATTAGAGATTACTAATCGATTATTTTTTTTATCGACCCATAAATTCTCGGGCGTTTCCCCTGTAGGAATTTTTAGTATTTCAGTAAAGGTTTTTGTATCAATGATTGATATGTTGTCATCTAATGAGTTAGTTACAAAAAGCTGATCATTTATTTTAATTACATTGTAAGGGTGATCTCCCACTTTTATTTCTTTCGTTTGCCAATTAGTAAGATTGATAACCGTGATTGAGTCATCATAAACATTGGCAGTATAAATATAATCGCCCTCGGAACTTATTCCATATGGGTGTTTTCCAACCATAATTTTTTTTTCTAATCGCATTTCTTTTTCTGTATAAATTTCTACAGAATTTGAATCCCTATTACTTATAACAATAAAAGAATATTTTTCATTGAAAGCTATTCCAGAAGGAGTTTTCCCAACTGGTATTTTTTTTATAATCTCAAAATTCATGCTGTTGATAACAAAAATTTGACTATTAAACCAATCGGTTACATAGATCTCAGTTTCATCTTTATTATGCGTAAGCCCTAATGGGGTTGCTTTTAGTGCTAATGTTTTGATAACCACATTTTTTTTTAAATCAATAACAGAGAGATCTTGACTTTCAACATTGCCAACTAGCGCGATTGATTTATTTTTAAGTATGGTGATACCAAGGGGCTTCTTACCCACCTTGATTCTTTTTTCAACTTGGAATGTATCAAGATTAATAATACTCACGGTGTCCTCCCCCTGATTGGTTATAAATGCTTTGTTAGCTGGTGAATTCATAGTTAAAAAAGCACCCAAGGCAAAAATAACAATAGCAATAAAAAATTTATACATAACTTAGACTGTCAATAAAAATCGTTTTGTGAAAAAATGGAATAAAAATATAAGGATACATCATGATAGATAATGAGGGTTACCGACCCAATGTAGGCATCATTATTTTTAATAAAGATAAAAAAGTCTTATGGGCAAAGCGCTCACATGAGGATTCATGGCAGTTTCCTCAAGGTGGTATTCAAAATAATGAAACTCCTGAAGCTGCAATGTACCGAGAATTAATGGAGGAGGTAGGTTTGAGCCCTGAGCATGTCGAGATTGTTGCCCGAACTCAAGATTGGCTGCGTTATGATGTACCAAAAAACTGGATTAGAAGAGATTGGCGTGATCGATACAAAGGGCAAAAACAAATATGGTTTCTGTTGAGACTGTTGGGTAATGACTCCGATGTGTTTTTAAAAAATACTGATAAACCTGAATTTGATGACTGGCGTTGGGACGATTTTTGGTCACCACTAGACCAAATTATTGACTTTAAGAGAGAAGTCTATGAACAAGCGCTAAATGAACTTTGGCAACATTTATCAGACGCTTAAATTAATTTAGATGCGCAATTATGGTTTCGGCATTCTTGACTTTTTGACCCAATTCAACCTTGATAAGGGCATCGACCGGCAAATAAAGATCGACGCGTGAGCCAAATCGAATAAAGCCATAGCGCTCACCTGCGGAAATTAATTCATTATAATTTTTATAGCAAAGTATTCTTCGCGCAATAAGACCTGCAATTTGTACACAAGTAATAATTTTTTTATCATCCCTTTCAATAACTAGGGCACATCGTTCATTCTCAAGTGATGCTTTTGATAACGCAGCATTTAAAAATTTACCTGGGTAATAATTTTTTTTAATAATTTTGCCTTGGCAGGGGGCTTTATTTGAATGCACATTAAATACATTCATAAAGACACTGACCTTGATTGATTTTCTCATGTAGTAAGGGTCATCTGTTTTTTCAATTGCGATAACTTTTCCATCCGCGCCTGAAAGTATCGCATTTTTATCTTGCGGAATTGTTCGCGGCGGATCACGAAAGAATTGAAGAATAAAAATTGTGATAATCCAAAATAACCAACTCAATTCAAAATAAAAGAAGGATACTAAAATACTAATTGCAAAGGCGGCGCCAAGAAAAGGAAGCCCTTCCTTGGCGATTGATGGATAAGATAAATTATTACTCAATTAATTTTTTGTTTTATCAACAATTTTATTGATCCATGGCATCATGGACCTAAGCGATTCACCAACTTGTTCAATTTGATGTTCTTTTTGTTTTTCTCTTGCGGCTGGGAGCGTGCTTACATTTTTTACAAATTCTTTTGCAAATTCTCCACTTTGAATTTCTGATAAGATTTTTTTCATCTCTTCTTTTGTTTTAGATGTAACAACACGCGGACCGCGAGTAACATCACCATATTCAGCTGTATTTGATATCGAATAACGCATATTCGCGATACCTCCCTCATACATCAAATCAACTATTAATTTTAGTTCATGCAGACACTCAAAATAAGCCATCTCTGGCTCATACCCTGCTTCAACTAAAGTTTCAAAACCAGCCTGAACCAATGCAGTTGTTCCCCCACATAAAACTGCCTGTTCTCCAAAGAGATCTGTTTCAGTCTCATCTTTAAAAGTTGTTTCTAAAATACCTGTTCTTCCACCACCGATAGCAGAGGCATATGATAATGCCACATCTTTGGCATTGCCGGACGCATTCTGTTTTACAGCAATTAAATCGGGAATACCACCGCCTTTTACAAATTCAGAGCGTACGGTATGACCAGGTGCTTTTGGAGCAATCATTATTACATCAAGATCAGCTCGTGGTTTAATTAAATCAAAATGAATATTAAACCCATGCGCAAAAGCTAACGTTGCATTTTGTTTGAGATTTGGCTCAATACTTTCTGTATATAAAGCTGCTTGAAATTCATCGGGAGCTAGAATCATAATAAGATCTGCCCATGCGGTTGCAGCATTTATTGATTTTACATTTAACCCCGCATCAGATGCTTTTTTAGCTGACTCCGAACCCTCTCTGAGCCCAACCACAACATCCACTCCAGAGTCTTTTAAATTATTTGCATGTGCATGTCCTTGAGAGCCGTAACCAATGACTGCGACTTTCTTACTTTTAATAATATTAAGGTCAGCATCTTTATCGTAATAACGCTTCATATTTTTCCTTTTGTAAAATTACACTTTTAAAATTCGGTCACCTCGACCAATACCTGAGGCACCTGTTCTGACAGTTTCAATAATGGCATCGCCATCCAAACTTTCTAAATATGCATCTAGTTTGCTTGACGACCCAGTGAGCTCTATTGTGAAAGTATTATCCGAAACGTCAATAATACGGCCCCTAAAAATATCAGATATTCTTTTCATTTCATCACGGTGTTTATCACCAGCTTTAACTTTTACTAACATCAATTCTCGTTCGATATATTTTCCATCATTTAGATCAAGAACACGAACCACATCAATTAATTTATTTAATTGTTTAATAATTTGCTCAATAACCTCATCTGACCCACTTGTCACAATGGTCATCCGCGATAAAGAGGCATCCTCTGTTGGGGCAACTGTCAGTGATTCAATATTGTAACCACGTGCAGAAAAAAGCCCTGAAACTCGCGATAGTGCACCGGATTCATTTTCCATCAATAAAGAAATAATGTGGCGCATCGTTATAAGTCCTCAGCTAATATCATTTCAGATAGACCTTTACCATTTGGCACCATTGGAAAGACATTTTCAGTTTGGTCAGTAATAAAATCTAAAAAGACCAGGCTTTCTTTTAATTTTGGACTAAATGCTTCCTCTAGCACTGGTTTAATATCTTCTGGTTTTTCAATTTTAAATCCAACATGCCCATAGGATTCAGCAAGTTTTACAAAATCGGGCAGGGCATCCATATAGGATTCAGCATAACGATTGCCGTAAAAAAATTCTTGCCATTGCCTTACCATACCCATGTAGCGATTATTTAAATTAACAATCTTCACAGGCAGATGAAATTGTTTGCAAGTGGATAATTCTTGAATACACATCTGAATTGATGCTTCACCGGTTACACAGGCTACCTGCGCATCAGGAAATGCAAGTTGACAGCCCATTGCATAGGGCAATCCCACACCCATAGTACCTAAACCTCCAGAGTTAATCCATCTTCTAGGTTTATCAAAAGGGTAATATTGTGCAGCCCACATTTGGTGTTGTCCAACATCAGAAGTAATAAAAGCATCTCCTTTAGTTACTTCATGTAAAGTTTGAATAACTCTTTGTGGTTTAATTACTTTTTTATTATCTTCGAATGCAAGGCAATTCTTAGATTTCCACGTTTTAATTTGTTTTAACCAGGGTTCTAATTGGTTTTTATCATGATTATTTTTCTGTTCTTCATAAACCCCAATTAGGTCGTTGAGAATACTTACAACATCACCAACAATTGGAATATCAATTTGAACTCTTTTGGATATTGATGCTGGATCAATGTCAATATGGATTATTTTTTTTGGTTTAGATAAAAAATGATCAGGGTTACCGATCACTCTATCATCAAAGCGAGCACCAACTGCGAGAAGAACATCACAGTCTTGCATTGCCATATTAGCCTCATAGGTACCATGCATACCAAGCATGCCGAGGAATTTTTCATCTGATGCTGGAAATCCCCCAAGGCCCATCAAGGTGCTTGTTATTGGAAAATTAAGAAGATTAACTAATTTTGTCAGTGGTGCAGAGGCATTACCTAAAACAGCTCCACCACCAGAATACACAACTGGTTTTTTTGCATTAATTAGAATATCAAGCGCTTTTTTAATCTGCCCTAGATGACCTTTTGTTACTGGATTGTAGGAGCGCATATGAATTTCTTTAGGATAAAGAAATTCAGCAGATTCAGCTGTAATATCTTTTGGTATATCAACTAAAACTGGGCCAGGCCTTCCTGTTGCTGCAATATAAAATGCTTTTTTAATGGTTGAAGCAATTTTATTAATATCTTTGACGAGAAAATTATGTTTTACGCAGGGTCTTGTAATGCCAACGGTATCACATTCTTGAAAGGCGTCTTGTCCAATCGCGTGAGTAGGCACTTGCCCACTAATAATAACCATTGGGACGGAATCCATGTGCGCAGTTGCAATTCCAGTTACGGCATTTGTTGCACCAGGCCCAGAGGTAACAAGAGCAACCCCAACTTTACCAGTAGCGCGGGCATAAGCATCTGCAGCATGCACAGCCGCTTGCTCATGTCGAACGAGTACATGCTTAAATTTAGTTTGGCTAAAAATCGCATCATAAATATTTAAGACTGCCCCGCCGGGGTAGCCAAAAACAAATTCAGTACCTTCTTCCTGTAAAGATCGGATGACGATTTCAGCGCCGGTGATAATCTCTGATTTCATGGAGCGTGAATTCTTATAAACAAGTAAAATACCCTATTTAACGGGTTTTGGTCAAGTTTAAAAGGCTTAAAAGGGATGAATAATTACTGAAAAATCAATTGCTTTGATATTTTTTGTTAAAGTACCTAATGAAATTCTATCCACACCCGTTTTGGCATAATGAATAATATTTTTTTTTGTAATATTACCTGAGGCCTCAAGTAAAGCTTTTTTTTGATTTATCTCGATTGCTTCCCTAATTTTTTTTATTGAAAAATTATCCAATAAGATATTTTTAACATCATATGCAAGGGCTAATTTTAAATCATTTATATTTTCAATTTCAATTTGAATCTTGTTCGTTAATTTCAATTTTTTTAGTTGCTTTAGCAAATTTTCCAAGTTATCAAAAGCGTTTATATGATTTTCTTTAATTAAGACTTGGTCAAACAAACCAAGACGCTGATTATTTCCACCGCCGGTTAAAACTGCATATTTTTGTGCAATCCTTAACCCAGGAATTGTTTTGCGCGTATCGTAAATTTTTGTGGGAAAATTTTTGATTAATGCTGTTAATTCATGAGTATTAGTTGCAACTGAGGATAATGTTTGTATAAAGTTGATGGCAACACGCTCACCTTTGAGTAAATCTTGATAAGGCCCCTTAATCTCACATAATTTGCTACCTTTTTTAAAGTAGTCACCATCTTTGAAAAGCCACTTCACTTGAATATTTTTATTTAGCGTGCTAAAAGTTTTATTGAACCATGCGCTACCACATAAAACCGCACTTTGTTTTGCTATTAAAACACCACATGCTTTTTTCTTACCCATGATGATATTTTCAGAAAGATCAATTTTTCTTATGTCCTCACGAAGTGCATCTTCGACATTTTTTTTAATTGCTTCATCGATAATTTTTTTTGACAGTTTATTCATTAATATTAATAGCTTTTTCGATAAACCCACTCCCAAGACAAACATTGCTCTCATATATAACCACTGATTGTCCTGGGGTAATTGCCCATTGTTTTTGACCAAAAAGAATTTTTGCCGTGTCATCTCTTAGTTCATCAATTTCACAGGGTGCGTCTGCTTGACGATATCGTGTTTTTGCAGAGTAAACCCAGTTTTTTTTTGGAGCGCTTTCTTTGATCCAATGCATATCAACGGCTAACAGGCCATCTTTAAGTAATTTTGGATGGTTATGCCCTTGACCTACAATTAAGTTGTTGTTTGAAAAATCTTTGTCAATTACAAACCAAGGCCTTCCGTCACCATGATGTACCCCACCTATTTTTAAACCTTGACGTTGTCCAATGGTGTAGAAATTTAGACCAACATGTTCTCCTAGTATGCTGCCTTGCTCATTAATGATAGAGCCTGGATTTTCTGGTATGTATTGATTGATAAATTCTGCAAAAGGTCTTTCCCCAATAAAACATATACCGGTGGAGTCTTTTCTATCGTAATTATGCAAACCATTTTCCTTGGCAATTTTTCTAACATCACTTTTAAGTAAACTTCCTAACGGGAACAAGGATTTTGATAATTGTTTTTGATTGAGACGACATAAGAAATAACTTTGATCTTTTGAACCATCTTCACCTTTTAAAAGTTGAAAATGATTTTCTACTTCAGCGACATTTGCGTAATGCCCGGTAGCTATTTTATCGGCGCCTAAGGCAAGTGCATGATTCAAAAAAGCCTCAAATTTAATTTCAGAGTTACATAAAATATCTGGATTTGGTGTAATGCCTTTATTTAATCCATCAATAAAAAGATTAAAAACTTTTTCTTTATATTCTTTTGCAAAATTTACTACTTCAATATCAATGCCAATTTTTTCTGCAACCGAGACAGCGTCAATTAGATCTTGTTTGCTTGAGCAATATTCATCATTATCATCATCTTCCCAATTTTTCATAAAAATTGCGCTGACGTTATAACCTTGCTTTTTTAAAAGCCACGCTGTAACTGCTGAATCGACCCCACCAGATAGGCCCACGATTACATCTTTAGCCATCGTTATTTCTCACCAATCTCTTTTGCTCGGGTGTGCGCGGCATTAATGGCACCTTTTATAATTTTGCTGAATGAATGATTTTTAAAATATTTCAGCGCTTGTTCTGTTGTGCCACCTTTTGACGTTACATTAAGAATGATAGTTTCCAGATCAGAAATATTACTCTCTGCGAACTGGGCAGAACCTTGAAGCATTTTCAAAGCTAACTTTTGCGATTCAGAACTCGATAAACCAATTTCTTCCCCAGCTTGAATGATTATTTGCAGAAAATAAAAAACATATGCTGGGCCACTTCCAGATATGGCAGTGACAGCATCTAATTTTTTTTCATCTTCTAACCAAATACAATCGCCAAATGTGTTTAAAATATAATCAACAATCAATTTATTTCTATCATTTATGTTTGGATGCGCGTAAGCAGCCGTAATACTTTTTTGTATTTGAGCCACCAAATTTGGCATGGTTCTGATAATTTGATCATAGCCTTTTAAGTATTTTTGTATTTGAGAAAGCTGAACACCTGCAGCAATAGAGATAATTATTTGGCTATTAAGTTGACTGCTAATTTCCTCACATACCTTATGAATTTGGTCAGGTTTTGTTGCGAGAATCACAATAGCATTTTCAGACAACGTAAGTATTTTTTTAGTAGTTTTTATTGAAAACTTAGTTTCTACTTCTGCTCTTTTATCCTGATCAGTATCGGCAACAAAAATATTGCTTTTATCAACATTACAGCTGATCAACCCAGTAATTATGGCTTGCGCCATATTACCCCCACCAATAAATATAATTTGATTCTTTATTATCATTTTCTCGCTCCAAATATATGGCTACCTACACGTATCATGGTTGAACCATAATTTAAAGCTAATAAATAATCCTCAGACATACCAACAGATAATGTGTCCATATTTTTATTTTTTATTTTTAAATTATCAAATATTTTTTTTAACAAGGTTAATTCACGTATTAATTTATCTTCCTGACTAATATGTGAGGGAATAGCCATAATTCCTCGTAAACGTAATTGTTTAAATTGGTTAAGTTCACTTACAAAACTATCAACCTCATCCAACATAATACCGCTTTTGGATTCTTCCTCACTTATATTAATTTGGATACAAATATTAATTTTTTTGTTTATGCAATTATCATTAAGTCTTTTGGCAATTTTAATTCTATCAACCGTTTGTACCCAATGAAAATTTTCTGCAATTAATTTACATTTATTGCTTTGTATAGGTCCAATAAAGTGCCATTCAATAGGATATTCCTTGAGAAGTTTCTGCTTATCTAAGGCCTCTTGAAGATAATTTTCGGCAAAAATTGTTTGACCAGCCTTAAAGGCTTCAATAATTTTTTCGAAATTTTGTTGTTTACTTACTGCAACAATTGCAGGGCGAATAGAATTCTTTAATTCATCTATATTTTTATTTAAGCTGTATAAGTTTTCTTTAATATTGACCATATTTTAGTAAAAAAAAACCAAGCGAAAGCTTGGTTATTTTTGATATTAAGCTTTTTCCTTATTTATTTTTTCTTAGCTGCTGCTTTCTTTACTGGCTTCTTAGCTGCTGCTTTCTTTACTGGCTTCTTAGCTGCTGCTTTCTTTACTGGCTTCTTAGCTGCTGCTTTCTTTACTGGCTTCTTAGCTGCTGCTTTCTTTTCAGTAGTTGCGCCATCTGAAGACTTTCCAAGCAAAGCATTAATTAATTTTTCTAGCATATTTATATCCCTTTAAAATAAATCTAGTCGTGCGAGAAGAGATTATAGCGAATCTATATTTTTTTTTCATACTTTTTTACTAACTAACATTGTCATTACTGCCATCCTGATTGCAATACCATAGGTTACTTGAGATAAAATAACAGATTGTTTACTGTCAGCAACCTCAGATTCAATTTCTATTCCACGGTTAATAGGGCCTGGATGCATAATGATTGCATCAGGATGAGCAATCTTAAGATGCTCTCTTTTTAATCCATATTGTTTAAAATATTCCTCTTCAGAGGGGATATCTCCATCATCCATTCGCTCTTTTTGCAGTCGAAGCATCATAATTACATCCACATTTTTCAGGCCTCGATTTAAGTTATTAAAATGAATTAAATTAAGATGATCAAGATCATCTGGCATTAGATTTTCAGGACCAATTATTCTTATTTCAGGCACGCCTAAAGTCGAGAGCGCACAAATTTCAGATCTTGCAACTCTTGAATGCTTAATATCACCCACAATAGCTACTTTAAGCTCTGAAAAATCTTTTTTAAATCGTCTTATAGTAAAAGTATCGAGCAGGCCTTGTGTTGGATGTGCATGATTGCCGTCACCACCATTGATAATATGCACATCATTACCAACGTTTTGTGCAATTAATTCTGGAATTCTTGGCGTCCCATGCCGAATAACAAAAATATCTGCCCCCATGGCAATTAGATTATTGACAGTATCCAATATTGACTCGCCTTTTGACTGTGAAGAGGTTGGAACATCTAGATTTATCACATCTGCGGAGAGTCTTTTTGCTGCAATCTCAAAAGTTGTTCTTGTTCTGGTGCTATTTTCAAAAAAAAGATTGCATACTGTTTTGCCTCTAAGTAGGGGAACTTTTTTCACATCACGGGAGCTAATTTTTAAAAAAGATTCGGCCATGTCAAAAATTTCAATAATGATCTCTCGGCTGAGCCCATCAGTAGACAATAGATGTTTTAATTTACCATTTTGAGAAACTTGAAAATTATTTTTCAATTTTCTTTACCTCAAAAGATAAAATACCATTCTTATCTATTAAATTAATATAATCACCATTATCATTTTTTAATTCATACGCTGAAAATGAGGGTTTGATCGGTAATTCATTTTGCATTCGATCAACTAAAACAAAAAGCAAAATCTCTTTAGGTCTTCCATAATCAAACAATTCATTAATGGCTGCCCTTGTAGTTCTTCCTGTATAAAACACATCATCAATTAAAATGACTTTCTTGTTTTCAATATCAAAATTTATGCTTGATGTTTTTTCTTTAATATTTACACCGCTAATATCTAAATCATCACGATAGAAAGATCCATCAATTAGCCCATAATTTAAATTTTTTCCAAGCTTTTTTGATATTTCATTTATTATGAGATGTCCTCCGGACGGGATCCCAACTAAGCAGGTAGATTCATCAATACAGGACTGAATTTTATCTTGTAATTTTTCGATAAGATCGTAAGGCGTAGGAATGTTATGCACAATTTTCTCTAAAATAAGATTCTAAGATTATTTTAGCCGCAATTTGATCGACTAGTTCTTTATTTTTTCTTATTTTTATTCCTTGCTCTCGCAAAATTGATTCGGCCTCTAAGGAGGTAAACCTTTCATCAATACTAAAAACAGGTAAATTAAATTTATTATGAATTTTGTCTGCAAATTTCCTGGCAAGCTTGGTGAGTTTATTTTCAGATCCATCATCATTCAATGGGATACCGACCACGACAAAATCTGAATTCCATTTTTTTAAAAGATTCTCAATAATTTTAAAACGCTCAGTATTAATTTGGCTTTCTATTGTTAGCAATGGATGAGCAATTTTTGTAAAGGAGTTTCCCAAAGCAACCCCAATTCTTTTTTCACCAAAATCAAAACATAAAATATTTTTACTTGATGGCATAAAAATGGAAAGATGGTTTTAAAAAAAAGAAACAGATGATGGCTAAGCCAAGACAAGAATTTAGTGATTTGCTATGTATTATCAACAATGTAATATTATCATAAAATTACATTTTTTTAATTATTCTCAATAAATTCAGTAACTTGTAAGCCAAAACCAATCATGCTGGGCATTTTTCTTGGGGAGGCCATTAGTCGCATTTTACTCACCCCAAGATCAACGAGTATTTGGGAGCCAATACCATAATTCCTGAGATCTTGTTTTGCATTGTATTTTTCATTGGGTGAAAATATATTCTCTAATTTTTTATGTGATTCTGAATAATTAAGAAAAACAATAACGCCTTTTTTTTCATTTCCTAATAATTCTAATGCCTTTAGAGGCGGCCAAGAATGTTTTGTATTTTTAATGAAATCTAAGATTGATAGGGGTTCATGAACGCGAACTAAAACATTGTCATTTTTTAGAATTTTTCCTTTAACTAGGGCAAGGTGAATATTATTTGACAAAAGATCAGAATAAAGCAATAAATTGAGTTTTCCATAATCTGTTTGAATAGTTTTTTGATCGATTTTTTTTATCAGCTTTTCTTTTTTACTTCTAAATTCAATGATGTCAGCAATAGTGCCAATTTTGATTTTATGTTGTTTTGCAAAGTTTTCGAGATCTGGTAGACGAGCCATATTTCCATCTTCATTAAGAATCTCACAAATGACAGAGCTTGGCTCCAAACCTGCCAAGCTGGCTAAGTCGCAACCTGCTTCTGTATGCCCAGCTCGATACAACACACCTCCTGGATGAGCGATCAATGGAAAGATATGACCGGGCCTGACAATATCTTTATCATTTGCATTCTTTTTGATGGCTGCTTTAATAGTTTTTGCTCGGTCACTTGCAGATATCCCTGAGGATATATTTTTTGCTGCATCTATAGATACAGTAAAATTGGTACCTAATTTGGCTTCATTTTTTTGTACCATCAAGGGTAATTTTAATTTCCTGCATTTGTCTTCTGTAAGTGTGAGGCAGATAAGGCCTCTGCCAAATTTTGCCATAAAGTTAATATGTTCAGCGGAAATATGACTCGAAGCAACAACAAGATCACCTTCGTTTTCCCGATCCTCATCGTCGACAAGAATAACCATCTTGCCTTTTTTTAAATCATTTATTATTTCTTTTGTGCTATTCATTATTATTCTGCAAAGTAGAATCAACATAACGCGCAAGCATATCTACTTCAATATTGAGAAAATCATCAATCTGATTATATTTAAAGCTTGTATGTTCAATGGTAAAAGGAATTAAATTTATTGTTATAGAAGATTTTGAAACAGAATTTATAGTTAAACTTACTCCATTGATAGCAACCGATCCCTTTGGAGCAAAGTATTTGGACAATTCACTCGGCACCGCTAATTCCCAAATTTCACTTTTGTCTATGGAAGTGATCCCCTTTAATTTTGCAACACCATCAATATGACCAAAAACAAAATGACCTGAAATACGACTTCCAAGAATTAAAGATCTTTCCAAATTTACTTTTTGACCAACGTGAAAAGGACTTATTTTTAAATTCGTCTCACCAGAAGTGTAAAAAATTAATTGATTGACCGTTGTATCCTCTAATGTAAGACATATTCCATTGACGGCAATGCTATCGCCTAACTTAATATCATCAAATTTTTTGGCGTCAAATTCAATGGTAAGTCGATTACTTTCACCATGGGCATCGATTTTTTGAATAGTTCCAGTTGATTCTATAATTCCATTAAACATGCCATAATTCTAGCAGAATGAACTCTGACAAGATGAACAATACATGAGAAATAAATTAAATATTTTTTTTGGATTTTACGAACTTTGGATTGCTTTTCGTTATATTCGCCATCGAAATAAAGATAATTTCATATCCTTTATATCGTTAACAAGTATTATTGGTATCACTTTAGGCGTGATGGCTTTAATTGTTGTGCTGTCAGTTATGAATGGCTTTCAAAACGAACTTAAATCTAAAATATTAAGTGTGGCCTCGGATATTGAGGTAACTGGAATGGGTTATGTATTAAAAGATTGGCAAACTATTGAAAAACAAATAGAGCAGATCGAAAACGTTTCAGCAACAGCCCCCTTTACTCAAAATCAGTCAATGATAGCCATGGGCAAATTTAATAGAGGCGTGATGGTAAGGGGAATTGACCCTTTACTAGAGCCAAAAGTCAGCGATATTCATGAAAAAATATTTCGTGGGTCGTATGACCTAATTCCGAACAAATACGAGATTCTCATTGGTATCGATTTAGCAAGATACTTTAGTTTAAAAGTGGGCGATAAGATATCTATGATTTCATCTCAGGCCAATTTTTCTGCACTGGGTGCCTTGCCGAGAATTAAACAATTTAAAATTAAAGGAATTTTTGATGCAGGTATGCATGAATACGATTCAGGGCTGGTAATTATTCATCTTCATGATGCCCAACAATTTTTTCAATTCACTAGTGATATTTCTGGATTACGTGTCAAATTAAATGATTTATCAAGAACGCAATTAACAGCCAAAAAAATAGAGCAGCTAGTAAAGAGTGACAATCAATTTTTTGTTTTTGATTGGACTCGAAAACATACAAATCTTTTTGCGGCAATTCAAATGGAAAAGAAAGTGATGTTTATTATCTTAACGTTAATCATTGCAGTAGCTGCCTTTAATATTGTTTCCACCTTGGTGATGGGGGTAACTCAGAAAAGATCAGATATAGCTATTCTTAGAACAATTGGCGCACTCCCGAAGAGTATCCTTTTAATTTTTATTTTTCAGGGTTTTATGATTGGCGTGGTTGGAACATTCTTGGGCATAGTATTTGGTGTTCTTGTCTCGTTAAATATTGATGTTATTGTTCCATTTATTGAAGGTTTATTTGGTGTTCAATTTTTAGCAAAAGATATTTATTATATCTCTCAAATTCCATCACAACTTCTTGTAACTGATGTTATAAAAATCGGAATCATGGGGCTTTTATTGTCTTTATTAGCAACAATTTATCCAAGCTATAAAGCATCAAAAACTGATCCTGCGAGCGCTCTAAAATATGAGTAATTTGTTATTAAAATTACATGAAGTAACAAAATCTTTCAAAGGCCTTGATGCGCCTGTGCTTCGCAATATTAATTTAGAAATTTTAAATGGTGATAATGTTGCTATTACTGGAGTCTCTGGTACGGGTAAAAGTACCTTACTTCATATTATGGCTGGTTTAGAAAAACCAGATGCTGGGTATTTAGAAATTAACAGTACAAAGGTTGATTATTCAAATCAGGCGAAGTTATCGCAAATTAGAAATAATTATTATGGATTTATCTATCAGTTCCATCATTTGCTTCCTGATTTCTCAGCTATAGAAAATGTCCTTATGCCATTAGTTATTCGTACGAATAAGGAAAACGGTTTTTATAATAAAGGGTTGAAACTGCTCTCTGATTTGGGTCTTGAGAACAGAATTAATCATTTGCCTCACGAGTTATCTGGTGGGGAGAGGCAACGCGTTGCGATTGCGAGGGCCTTGATCACTGACCCATCAATTATTTTAGCTGACGAACCAACCGGTAATTTAGATTATAAAAATGCAAATATGGTTTTTGATATGTTTCTAGAATTTGCTACTCATCTCAAAACTGCAATCATTTTAGTCACACACGCTGAAGATCATGCAAAAAAAATGAAAAAAATATATCGATTAAGTGAAGGCAAAATTACTTCGTAATAGTATACTTTAAGAAAAATTTCTGGAGAATATTCAAGTGTGGGAAATTATTGAAGCAGCAGGCTGGCCTATTTGGCCGTTAATAGCAACTTCGGTTTATGGATTCGCAATTATTTTGGAAAGAGCATGGGCTCTAAGAGCAAGCAAAATTATGCCTGGGCATTTAATTGATACAGTTCATCTGATGTTAAGGCAAGGGGTTATAAAAAAAGAAAATTTAGATGAATTAAGAGGCTCCTCACCGTTTGGTGAAATTATTTATACAGCCTTGAAAAACAAAGATGCATCACTTGAAGTTTTGAAAGATTCTATTGAGGAGAGTGCAGGACTTGTAGCCCACAAATTGGAAACGAATATTAATGCGCTTGGAACAATCTCCACTGTAGCGCCTTTATTAGGCTTGTTTGGAACTATTGTTGGTATGGTTGAGTTATTTAGCTCGTTTACATCAAGCGGCCATGATGTAGCGATTTTTGCAAGAGGTATTTCTGTTGCTTTGTATAACACTGCAGGCGGAATTGTTGTTGCTGTTCCTGCCATGATTGCTTTTAGGTATTATCGCTCTAAAGTAGAAAACTATATGAATGAGATGCAATTGCAAACTATTGCAATTGTTGAAACGGCCAGGGGTGAGAGAAAGTAGGTATGGCTTTTAAAAGAAAATCTCGATTAGAAGATCCAGAAATAAATTTTATCCCATTAATTGATGTTTTGTTGGTGATTATTATCTTTTTAGTTGTTAGTACAACTTTTTCAAAATTTAGTGAATTAAAAATTAACTTGCCTGTTGCAGAAGCAAATCCAATCAAAGATAAATTATTGCCTATAAATGTATCAATTTCAAAAGATGGTATTTACGCAATTAATGAAGAAGTGCTCGGAGGAGATACCGTAGATTCGTTAAGAGAAAGATTATCTCAGGTGGCAGGAGACTCGAAAGAGTTACCCGTAATTATTAGTGCTGATGCGTTAACCCCGCATCAATCAGTAGTTAATGTCATGGAAGCGTCAAGACAATTGGGCCTAACGAAAATTACCTTCTCAACCAAGGTAAATTAATTACCTCATGTCGATTGAAAAGACGACAAATATTAAACCAGATTTCCAAGATATTTATTTAAGACTTTTATCTTACGCTATTCCATACAAGCTGATAATAGCTGTTAGTCTTGTCTCATTGATTTTATTGGCTCTTACCAATGCAGGATTTTTGAGTTTAATTAAGCAAATAACTGATGAAGGCTTGATTGTAAAAAATCCTGAGGCTACCTTTTTTTTACCAGTAGCTTTATTTTCTCTTATGGCTATTCGAGCTGTAACAAATTTTATTTCTAGCTATTCTTTAAGGTGGGTATCGAGAAAAATTGTTGAGGATTTACGCAATGATGTTTTTAAAAATATTATGCTGTTGCCTGTTCGATTTTTTGACAAAAATGCAGGCGGTAACATTGTATCGAAATTAACTTATGAGACCGAAAGACTTTCAGACATAGTTATTAAGGTTACCTTAGATGCAATTAGAGATACACTCACCGTAATTGCAGTTGTTGGATATATGCTCTATTTGGATTGGTTATTAACCATAGCCTTCTTGCTAGTCATTCCGATATTAGTTATTTATCTTAAAATTATTTCTCCAAAATTAAGAAGTACTGGCAAAGAGTTACAAGAAACCATGGGTGACATGACTCGGGTGTCGGAAGAATCCATAACTGCGAATAAAATAGTTAAAATTTTTGGCACGGCGCTTTATGAATTAAAAAGGTTCTCAAGTTATTCAATGAGAAATAGAAAGATGCATACAAAGTTAGCGAAGCTTGCAGGAGGCAACAGTTTTTTTGTTGAAATTATTTCTGGATTAGCACTTGGGTTTATTGTTTATTATTCATTGAATAATTTAACCGCAGGAGAATTCACGGCATTTGCAACTGCGCTGTTAATGCTCTTAAATCCAATTAGGAAATTAACTGCCTTAAATGAACATTTGCAAGTAGGTTATTCTGCAGCCCTGAGCATATTTGAAGTTATTGATGAGACAAAAGAAAGTGATCAAGGAAAAATTAGTCGAAAAAAGATTACTGGCAATTTACGATTTGAAGATATTACATTTACATATCCTAACTCGAAGAATCTTACTTTATCAAAGGTAAATATTAATATAAAAGCTGGTGAAAAAGTTGCCTTGGTTGGAAAATCGGGTGGTGGAAAATCAACAATCATGAATTTAATCCCACGTTTTTATAGTTGCAATTCTGGAAAAATAACTCTTGATGAAATCGATATCAAAAATTACAAATTAGCGAATTTAAGGGATCATATTGCTCTAGTGAGCCAAGACATTGTTTTATTTAATGACAGTGTTCGTAATAATATTGCCTATGGAAAAAAATACAACGAAAAACAATTAAAGGCGGCGGCAAAAGCGGCCAACGCTTTGGAGTTCATAGAAAATCTTGAGCAAAAATTTGATCATATTATTGGAGATAAAGGCGTTAAATTATCAGGTGGACAAAAACAAAGAATAGCTATTGCTAGAGCCATTCTAAAAAATTCACCCATTTTGTTGCTTGACGAGGCAACCTCGGCATTAGACTCAGAATCGGAAAAACTTGTGCAAAAAGCATTAGATAATTTAATGAAAAATCGAACGTCCATCATTATTGCGCATCGACTTAGCACAGTCATTAATGCCGATAAAATTTTTGTAGTGCATGCAGGAAAAATTGTAGAAGAGGGAAAGCATAGTGATTTAATTAAATTAAATGGCTATTACGCAAAACTCTACAAAAAAGGATTTGATTAACGTTTATGTCCATTCATGCATCTTTAAACAAACAATTTTATAAGAAATCAACTTGGATTTTTTTACTAATTCCTTTCTCAATAGTATTTTGGTTATTAATTACTTTAAGAAAATTTTTATATAGAATTAATATATTTAAAATATATGAATTACAGGTGCCTCTTGTAATTGTTGGAAATATCACTATCGGAGGAACGGGTAAAACGCCATTAATAATTTTTTTGGCCCAAAAATTAGCTGAAAAAAAACTTAATGTAGGAATTATCTCAAGAGGCTATAAATCTAAAAAAAATTATCCTAGAGAGGTAACTAACAATTCAGATTACCTTGAAGTTGGAGATGAGCCTTTATTAATAAAAAAAAATCTTAACATTCCTGTTTTTGTTGGAAAAAATCGGGTACAAACTGCAAAAAAACTTTTAGAAGAATATGAGAAAATTGATGTCATTTTGTCTGATGACGGTCTGCAAAATTATGCTTTGCATAGAGATTTCGAATTAGCGGTAG
>Ga0181597_10000642_pt1 | contig 38677 bp, 77 predicted proteins | sample 041ome_5_FD_148647 | JGI IMG/M metagenome (GOLD analysis project Ga0181597, IMG submission 148647) | Coastal salt marsh microbial communities from the Groves Creek Marsh, Skidaway Island, Georgia - 041403US metaG (spades assembly) | ecosystem: Environmental > Aquatic > Marine > Intertidal zone...
GGTATATAACAACATAGTAGGTTTGTTATTAACTCTAGCATATAACATTTGTTGTCTTACGTCAGATTTCTTAGGATACCAATTAGGATCTAATGTACCTTTTTTGAGTCTTTTTAAGTATGCTGTAGCTTTAGTATCTACAATAACATCATTAAACTCAAAGTCAGTTATACATCTAATTGGATATTTAAGACCAAATTTTTCAGGTGTAGTTATAGTTTCTTTTTGGTAATTAACTACTTCTCCAAACTCAGCAAGAGCTTCTTTGAATTTGATAGATATTTGTTCGGCCATTTCTAATTCTTTTTGATCAGGATCGCCACCTTCATCTATGTATTTCTTTTTAGTTTCTTTTATGATATGTTTATCATCAAGTGATTTGCTAAGTCCTTCGTATGCACCATGTTCGGCTGCTGTACCCATAATCATACGATTATTTGGTGGGCCTTCAAATCCATACAACTTAGTGATAATCCAATAAGCAGGTGAATCTATAAATGCATTTGCAGAACTCGCAGAATGGTGAAAGTCTTTTTTTAACATGTAATCTCCTTATGGTTAATAATATACAAAACTTTATATCAAACAATTATAATATCAATATAAATATTTTAAAAGGTGTTGATAAGGTTAAGAATGATAGAGATTATTTTTTTTATAATCTATCAATTCTAATATCTTACCTTTTGCAACCTACGAAAGAGTATGGTTGCAGAAGTAAAATCCTTTACTATCATAATTGTAAATCTACTAATAAATTGTTAAGACTCTATAATAAATATGAATCTAATCTACTCTTTAAAAATAAAGTAGATAAATTGATAGTTGAATGGAAAAACCAGAAATAGTTAGAAAAATTATAGACAAACGTGGTGTCTATTTTAATATTAGAGAATCTCGTTTAGATTATATGTTCCATAGAGGAAATATATCTGAACATCAATATATTGCTGGATCTAGATATAGACGTTTATGTGAAAGTGCACAGTTTGGTGGTAGAGCTGCATCATTTGAACCAAAGGTTGATAATGCTGATACTAATTCATTTGAGTCTAAGCTTGGAGCTATATTTCATTTAGTTGCTATCTCAAGGGATCTTGGCGATCTTAGGACCAAAGTCCTAAAGCTATTCTGTTATGAAAACTACTCTATCAAAGAGTTATGTAAAAAACTAAATTTATCTAATCGAAAAACTTCTAATTCTATACAAGACTCTTTAACTGAACTTGCTATATTTTTTGGGTTGATTAAACAACATAATACTATAAGAGGTAGAGGTGTCAAAAAGATGGAAATCAAAAAAATACTTAATGTGGATAGCAAGTAATAAATGCTTGTTATGTCATTATCACGAATGTCAGGCACATCATATAACTATTGCTGAAAAAAGAGGAATATCTCAAAAGGTTAGTGATAAGTTTACAATACCCTTATGTTATCCTCATCATCAACAATTACATAATTTTGGTGAACGTAAATACTGGGAAAAATTAGACATAGATCCTGTATATCAAGCTAATGTTTTCTACAATATGTGGGAAAAAGACAGAATTTATGATGAAATAATGCTTAATGAGCTTATTTACGATAAACTTTTACCAAAGTGTCAGAACAACATTGACTTTCTAATGCAAGTCAAATAGTTACTTAATTTATCCTTGCAGGACTATACTCTATTTATGGCTAAAATATATACTTTCAAACCTAAAATGAAAAAACTTTACTCAGAAAAATTTATGGATCAAGTTGATACCAGAAAAATATCTAATTATCTGCAAATGGAAAATCCAGATATGCCAGATAAATTAGCTGATGCTATAGCCAATGCAATCATAAGTCATACTTATTTAGATTTAGTTTATAAAGAAACTGGATTTAGTGAATATTCTTTTAGTGATAACTTCTATGATAATATAATAAATTATGACGAAGAAACGTTACACTAAAAAAAAGAAAACAAAATTTAACAAAGACTCTACAGATATACCTTATACTAAAGTTAGAGTAGAATGGGTAGATTGCGTATCTGATTCTGCTTGGGCTTCTGAAAGAGAATTTAAAAATATGAAACTGGCTACTCCAGTTAATGAGGGTTGGATCTTTTCTAAAGACAAACACTCTATAAAGTTATTTGCTTCATATGATAAAGATGAAGATGGTATTACTTTTGGTGATCGTACTATGATACCTAAATCTTGGATTGTTAAAATTATAGAAATTTAGCCACCCACCTAGTCTCCCAGATGGGTGATTGCAGGACTTAAACTAACAAGCCTTAGTACGTTATCTTGCAGTAGGTTACTAGCTTACCTATTCGTCATGATCGAATTTTTTAACTGGCTTTGTTCATTTGATGTTACTCACCAAGTGGGAATAAATTTAATACGTTTTCCCAATCCTCAATAAGGTTTTTTGTAACCAGTTTTTGGGAGCAATTCAAAGTGATAGTCATGTTTAAAACTATCATTACTCATCCCAAACTTTAAATACCTTTTGTAGTATACATATCATTAACTTGATCTTGCTCTTTCTGAGCTTCACTCTTTAATGGATCTGTATATATTTCTTCAATAGAATTACCACCAATTTCAATAATACGTTGTTTAGTTGCAGATATTTCTGCTTTAACATGATCTTTAAAATGTTCAGCAGCTTTAACCAACTTTGGAAAATTAGTTGGGTAAATGCCATATATAGTCAAATCGTTAATAGCAGTAGCTACTCTTTGTAAACCTCTTTGACGTTTTTCTAATCTTAATATTTCTGAATCAGCTTCAATCATTATTTACCTCAGGTAATTTATCATCCATAATATCATTTTCATATTCTTGGATTTGTTGTTTATACATCTCAATTTCTTTATAAAGCTTATCAATTTTAGCTTTAGCATTTTTAAGTTCAACTAACTTTCTATTTAGTTCAGCTTGTAGCATTATTTCTTTGCTCATATTTTAGTCTCCATTATCATTGTTTCTAATATTTGTATATGATCTTCATACATTTTAATCCATTTTTGCATTTCTAATGAATGTCTATCTTCAAAGTATGTAGATTTAATACATGTTTCCATTAATGCAATAGCTTCATTATAATCATCTATTTGATTTTCTAAATCAGCTATTCGATCTTTAGGGTTTCTGACCTTCATATATTTCCTTCATCTGTATTTTTTGTTTTAATTCAACAACCTGTTTTTCAAGCTGTTGTATTCTATTTTTATACTCTTGATTATATAAACTCAAGGTATTATTTTCACCTTTAAGTTGAGCAATCATTTTATTTAGATGACGTACTTCTTTATTACGATCAATAACTTCAAAATGTTTTTCAGTTAGTTCTGTCATGATAAATCCTTTAATTTAAACTTTTGTTTTTTAACAATAGCTACAGATCCTGTTATATGGTCGCCTGGCAAACATTGTCTATTAGTTTTTTCTTGCCAAGCATACCAAGCTCTTGTAGCTCTTTTATTTGGATATGTAGTATTCTTTAATTTAGATTCTTCATCACAGTACATATCAAATGTTTTATGCTCATCTGTATATCCTTTATGTATTTCAATAGTATCACAATTTAACAATGGATATAAATCTCTAAATGTTGGTTTTTTTTCAAAAACATGCATATCTTCATTGTCATTATCTTTCCATATTATTACGTTATACATCTACATTCTCCTTTGATTTAACATTATCTAAATAATTTTTAACTAAAGTTCTAACTAATGCTGCTTTTGATATATTGTTCATTTTACAATAATTTGATAGTTGCTGATATAAATCAACACCTAATGAACAACCAAACACACCATATTTTATAGTAGAACTATTTGGATTATTTTTTTTAGCTAATTTACTTAATACATCTTCTTCATTCATATATACTCCTAGTTATTTAACATTTGTTTTAAATATTTAGTTACAAGTTTATACCAATCATGAAACTCAGCTATAAAATCAGTTTTCTTACCTTTACGTTTTTTATTAACTTCAGTAAGAGCTTTATCAGTAGCTTTGTTTAATATCTCAAGTTGTTTATCTTGTTCTATCATTGAACACCTACAATCAACTGTGCAATAAAATAAACAAATAATATACCAAGTATCATTATCAATACATTGTTGATAGTTTTAATTTGTCTGGTGTTTTGATCAATCATAATTTTCAACAGCTCATAATTAGCTTGAGATAATTTAAGTTGATCTTCATGGATTTTTAACATATCTTTTTCGTACATATATACCTTTCTGTTCATGGTGTTCCCCCGATACATAGTACCGGGGAATACCAAATTCATTTATTTATTTTCAATCATTAACTGACTAGGCATTTCATCTTGGATTTTAGCTTTAGTCAATACATTGTGTATGTACTCTCTAACTGATCCAAGTGATGATCCAGAATATAAAGCATTTTCACAAGATTCTTTTTGAGCATCTAACTCTTTAATAGATCTACCTTTAGAACTATTGTCATATGCATTTCTAGTTTCTTGTTCTAACACTTTATTTATATAAGAATCTACATTTTCTAATTTAGGATCATTACCATTATATGCTAAAAAATCAGGTGTATAATCCCATCTTCTTATATTTTTCCATTTAGTCATATGATCTTCAAGCTTTTTAACTGCTTCTCTTAATTTCATAAATTTAGCAGTTTCAATAGCTTCTTTTTGAGTTTTAAAGTTTTGATAATCTTTTTCTAACTTTTCTGCTTGTTTTCTTAGACTATCAATCTTTAATGTTGAAACAAACTTTTTATAATTTTTTTGAGCTTGTTTCTCTACATCAATTTCTCTTTCAGATTCTAAAGCAGATCGTTTATCTCTAAATTTATCTGCAATATAATTTCTAAGATACTCTTGCTCATCTTTTCTTATCGGTTTCATATCGTTCCTTTCTGTTATGAAATCCCCCTGCTTCACACAGGGGGAATATTAATTTAAGCTACTTTAGATTTAGTTTGTTTACTAATATCCATTAGCTTTTCTGCTGCATCTACTCCATCAGCTTTATCCATTCTAGCACATGCTCTAATGAATAATGTAGTCGCTGAAGTCTTTTGGCCCATAGGATCTAACTTGTTTAACAAGTTATTACCTTTAACTGCCTCATGACATATACCAAGTAGTTCAGCATAATAGGTAACTACTTTACCATATTTCTTCTCTACTCTTTCTCTTTGACTAAGCTTCGCTTCTGTCATTGTTATCCTCCTTTTTGGTTAGTGTATATGGAAACTCAATTCGTTCTGGTGTTTCCTTTGCTACTGCTTTGTAGATACCAACACATACCCTAATCGGTAGTGTCAATGTCTTGAACAGTTCGTTTCCTGCTTTTTGTATACGATTCATGTTTCCTCCTTAATCGTTGATATTTGCCATATGTTTGTCTATACTCTCTAGCAAATTCTTTTGTACCTGGAACTGGATCTACATCTTCTGTAAGCCAATTCCATGATTTTCTTATTGCGATAGCACCCATGCTAAAAGCAACAAATCTAATAACAGCAATAACTCCATTCATTGTATCCTTTCACTAAGAATTGTTTTGCGTTAGCCTAAAATAATTCTTATAAGCTCTCTCATCAATCTTATTAAATTTGTTTAATATATTAGCATCTGTATTGTTTATACCTGATACATCTGCTCTTTTTCGATTTCTACTCCACTCGTCCAAAGTCACATATGGATCACCATTAGCAACAAGATCTATATCCCATTTATTTGATTTACATATATCAAGTAATTGGTGTGCAAATAATCTATTCTCACACTTTTCAATTTTCTGATATTGTTGAAATGTAACTCCAATAATATCTGCAATAGATTGTTGATTTTTACCATGCCACATTCTATGTAGCATAAGCATCTTAGCTAATTGTTTAGTGATTGATATTTGTCTTTCGTTCTTTCTCATTATTTTTCCTTCCATATAAATGTTTCATCACAAGTAATTTGCTTTTGTCATCATTACTTGTGGTTACTACTCTTATTGTATTTTGGTGTTTATGCGTATTATTTAGCCTACACACCATGATAAGCCCTGATGATGGATACGTTATTTTTTGGTATTTAACCCAATCAATAAAGTTTCTCCACCACCAGAATCTATCTTTTCTAATATATCCAGTAAACTCTAGATTGTATATTAGTTCAAGTCCTTTTTTCAGGCTTATCTTCCTGTTTCTGAACTTTTCTTCGAACACGACCTTTGGTGTGAACATTCTTTCCTCCTGTAATAGTAACAGCATTTGCAAATGAATTAACTAAAGTTTGGTATTCTTTCCACTCTTTAGCTGTAAACCCTTTTGGTGTTTTCATATATTTAACCTATCTGTTATATCTGATATTGTATTATCATGATCATCAAATTGATCATTTAAAACTTTCAATTCAGATTTAAGCTCTTTGATAAATATATCTTGAGCTTCTATTTTATTATTAAGACTATCAATAACTGTAAATAACTCACTTTTTGTTTTAATAACTGCGTCATTGATTAGATCTATTATTTTTTTATCTTCCATATTTACTCCTTACCACCAACAACTATAGACAATGTCATAACCATTTTCTGTAGCTTCTTTGGCTTGTTTAATTATTTCAAGATCAGTCTTTTGCATTTCTTCATCATAATAGTCGTAACTATCTTGACCAAAGAAAAAACCTGAAGTCTTGGGCAATAGTCTATCTTTGATTGCTCTTTCTACTTTATCAAGATCAGTCATAGTTAAAAGCATATCTACACAATTAAAATCGTCTTGTGCATCTGGATGTCGTTCTCTCCACATTTGCTCAAACAGACCATGTAATCTATTATGCTTTCTCCAATACCCTATTTCTTCGGATTGTCTTTTATGTAAATACATATCTAATCCCATATATTCTCCTTTCTAATTTAAACTAAGTGATACATATCCATGATGATCATTATATTTATAACCTTTATCTAAAAATCTTCTGAGTACGTATGTTATTTTACATCCATCTGTACATAAAAATATTTTAGTGTTATTTATTTTTTTATAATTATCAGTTTTATATTTACATATCCTACATTTTTTCATGTTTTCCTTTCAGTTTATAATTATTCTAATGTAGAAGCCCTACATTAAGCAGGGCTTCGTACATATCTGTTGTTATCTATCCATATTATTTAGTAATTTCATGACAATCGCCTTTAAATCAGCTATTTCAGTCATTACTTCTTTATGGTTATCTAGTGCTTTCTTAGGTAAAAATACACCAGATCTCACATTTTCTTCGTAAGTCTTACCATTTCTATAGATTTTTATTTCTTGCTTTGTTTCCATTTATCCTCCTTTTGGTTATGAAACTCTATTATCTCATCTGTTGCTTTGATGCCTAAAGCAGCAAACATAAGCAACATAATCAGACTCAATATTATAAATGTTATCATATTATCCTCATATTAAGATTATAATTGACATAATTATACAGAATATAACATATGCAACCATTAATCGTCTTTGGTTTTAAAGATACTTTTAATACCTTTGTATGCAATAAACATGCTACCTAGCTCAATAATTAATTTTGCGGCTAGTAGCACAAGAACAATACCTATTAACAAGTCCATTATTTGTCTCCTTTCTGTGTATACTTATACCAAGCTAATGATCTTCTAATATACTTTCTATATATCTCATCTTGGTTTAACTCTTTTGTAGTAGGTGTAATACCTATGTCGCTATATCTGAAGTCAAATACTAGCTGATTAGGCTTCTTTTCATGTATCTTATTCATTTGTAATTTCTCCTTTCTTGAATAAAAACAACAGTTTAATTCATATCCCATATTCAAATAATCAATGGATTTAGCCCAATGTTACTTGAACATAGGATACAAGGTGAGGTAATCCCCTCACAAGTGAGGGCGATTAGCGAACAAACCACATAAAACATTTACTTATTGATAGACAAATATAAATATATATGCATTTTGCGTAGCTCATAAGAGCTACAGCTGTGCAAAATGTGAGAAAGTTGTAAGAGCCAAAGCGACAGCTTTGACAACAGCAAAACAAGGGGTTTTAAATCAACCCCAAGCGAAATGTAGCAAAGTGAATAAAATAATAAAAGGGAGGTAGCTACAGCTCCCATACAAACAGGGGGGGTTTTCCCCTATAACAAGGAGATAATATGTACGCAGCACTAGCAAGATTTGGATATGGATTAGCAAAAAAAATTAGACCTTCCAAAATTAAAAAAGCATTGAAACCAGCTTATGATAAAGCTACTAAAAAAGCATTCACAGGAGCTAAAATGAGCTCTTTAGAAGACAAAGGCATAAAAGCCATACAAGGTGCCTCACAAAAGGCTTATAAGGGCTACAGAAAGGCCTATGGAGCAGCATTAGGTACTTCTACAAGAAGAAAGGTTACTTCATCAGCTTTAGGTGGATACACTATAGGACAGATGTTTGACGATCTATAATGGCTAAGCAGAAGTTTGTCCATTATGTACCAAGACCTAAGCCTCCAAAGCGAAAAGGTGTTCATAAAAAATCAAAAAATAAACACGAAAAACGTCAAATGAAATTGACAAGATACAAAGGACAAGGTAGATAATGAAAAATCCAATAAATATGTGGAAGTTTCCAATTAAAAAGCAATTAGAGCTTAGAAGGGAAATGAAAAAAAACTTCAAATCTAAAAAATTTAAGCAAAAAACTAAAATCTTAGAATATGCTAAGAAGTTTATATAAGGAGAAAGAATGAAATACAGTAAAATAGCAAGTAAAGCTAAAGACGTTGCAAAAAAAACAAAAGCATTTGCAAAAAAAAATAAAAAACCATTATTAGCTGGAGCAGCTGGAGCTGGTGCAGGAGCAGTAGGTGGATATGGTTCAGGTAAATCTAAAGCTAAAAAAGAAGCAAGAAAAGCAATAGCACAAATGTCTATATCAGACGCAGCAAATTCACTTGGAATTAAAAATGCAAGGGGTTTGTCTATTGAAGATAAAAGAAAAATAGCTAAAAGAGCTTCTGAAATGGTTAACAAAAGATTAAAACAAGCCAAAAAATTTTATAGCTAATAATGGAAAAAAAATTAGAACAACTAGCTAACGATCTTATGAGTTTATCTAAAGAAGATGCTCAAAGACTTCAAATAATTATTAAAGCTAAACTAATGCCTGAAGTTGAAAAACAAAGAGGTTTATTACAACAACAGCAAAATCCTGCTATGGCTCAAATGGGTAGACAACCAACACAAATGCCAAGAGTTGCTTCTCAAAGAGATATTAGAATGCAGGGTTTATTAAATAGATAGGATAAACTATGCCAATGGTAGGAAAAAAGAAGTTTGCATATACTAAGAAAGGCAAAGAAGCTGCCAAAAAATATGCTAAAAAAAAGAAAATGAAAGTTAAGAAAAAATACTAATGAAAAAAAAACCAAAGCTAGGATCTGGAAAAAGATTTAAACAATTATCTGCTAAGCTTAAAAAACAAGGAGTTAAAAATCCTAAAGCACTAGCAGCAGCTATTGGTAGAAAAAAATATGGCAAAGCTAAATTTCAAAAAATGGCTGCCAAAGGGAGAAAGAAATAATGGCTAAACAAAAATTTTACGCACCAACTAAATATTCAAAACCAAGAGCTATGCTTGGCAAAGCTAAAAAAATGATTGGTAAAGTTGGAAGATTAACAGGTGCTGGATTAGCTTTAACAGCTGCTGGTTATATTGCAGGTACAAGTAGCAGAAGATATAAAAAAGCTCCTAAACCAGGAGAGAATAGAGATCTAAGAGATATGATTTTAGATCAACCAAGCAAAAGGACTTATTACTTATAATGGCTACATTAGGTGGAAAAAGAGAAGGAGCAGGTAGACCAAAAGGATCTACTAAAAAAAAGAAGTGGAAGATGCTAGATGATCTAGCTCAAAAATATAATCATTCTCCACTTGACTATTTGCTTTCAATCCTTAATAATCCCATGTCATCACCAGAAAGAAAAATGATGGCAGCAGAAAAAGCTGCACCTTACGTTCATGCTAAACTTGCGACTACGACTACAAAATTAGGATCTGATGGCCCAATCAAAATCAACATCAAGTGGGGAGACGAAAACTAAGACTATTGCAATACCTTATAGTCCTAGACCATTACAACGAGAAGTACATAATAGTTTAAAAAGATTTAATGTACTTGTTTGTCATAGACGATTTGGAAAATCGGTATTAGCTATTAATCAACTGATTAAAACAGCTGTATCAAAACCAATGTCTAAATGTGCATTCGTAGCTCCGACATATAGGCAAGGTAAATCTATTGCTTGGGAATATTTAAAACAATATACCAAACCATTGATGTATCTTGGTGGAAATAAAAACGAAACAGAATTAAAAATAGAATTGTTTAATGGATCAGCAATACAAATATTTGGGGCTGACCATCCAGATAGTTTGAGGGGCATGGGGTTTCATGGAGTTGTCCTGGACGAATATGCCATAATGGCTCCTCGAGTTTGGACAGAAATTATAAGACCTGCTATATCTGATCATCTTGGTTGGGTTATGTTTATTGGAACACCAATGGGCCATAATCAATTTTGGGAAGTATATGATTTTGCATTAAGAGGTCATAAAGATTGGTTTGGTCAATTATATAGAGCTAGTGAAACTAAAGTTATTCCTGACGAAGAATTAAAACAAGCTCGGGATATAATGACAGAAGAACAGTTCCAACAGGAATTTGAATGTTCTTTTACAGCAGCAGTTTCAGGAGCTTATTTTGGTAAGCTAATTAGTAAAGCAGAAAAAGAAAAACGAATTGGTGAAGTGCCTGTTGATGAACATGTTGGAGTTGAGACGTGGTGGGATTTGGGCATAGGAGATTCAACTGCAATTTGGTTTGCACAAAGAGTTAATGACGAAATACATTTGATTGACTATTATGAAAACTCAGGTGAGAGTTTAGCACATTATGCAGATGTTCTTGATGAAAAGAACTATGCTTATGAAAGACATATTGCACCTCATGATATTCAAGCAAGAGAATTAGGAACTGGTAAATCAAGACTTGAAGTTGCTCAGGATCTAGGTATAGATTTTGAAGTAGCTCCAAAATTAGAAGTTGATCATGGTATCGAATCTGTTAGGAATGCTTTACCGAATTGTTGGTTTGATAGAGAAAAATGCAAATTAGGTTTGGATGCATTAAGACAATATCGAAAACAATGGGATGAGAAAAATCAAGTTTTTAAAAACAAACCTCTACATGATTGGTGCTCACATGCAGCTGACGCATTTAGATATGGATGCGTTCATGATCCTGTAGATACAACTGACTGGGATAGACCAATAGACGTAACAACTAAATATATTATATGAAAAAAACAGATAACGAAATTATATCCATTTTAAATAGAGAGATAAGAGCTTCATCAGGTTATATTGGTGGAGAAATAGTTTCTAAAAGAAGAAAATCATTAGAGTATTATCTTGGTAAACCATTTGGTAATGAAGTAGAAGGTAGATCACAAGTTATATCAACAGATGTTTCTGATACTGTTGAAAGCTTAATGCCTTCTTTAATGAAAATATTTACAGCTGGAGATAATGTATTTAGCTGTGAGCCTGTTGGCCCTGAAGATGAAGATATAGCTAAACAAGCTAGTGATTATATTAATCATGTATTCTATAAAGAGAATAAAGGCTTTGAAGCTTTATATACTGCGTTTAAAGATGCGTTAATTCAAAAGAATGGTATCTTAAAAGTTTATTGGGATGATTCTCAAAAGACTACTAGAGAAGAATACAAAAAGCTAACTGATGATGAATTTAATTTATTAGTTACAGATCCTGAAGTTAAAGTTTCACAACATACAGAATACGAAGAAGAATTTAAAGATGATAATGATAAGGTAATTGATACAATTACTTTTCATGATTGTGTAATTCATAAGACAGTTGGATATGGTCAAGTTAGAATTGAGCCTATTCCACCTGAAGAATTTTTAATTGAACGTAGAGCTAAGTCAATAGACTCAGCTAACTTTGTTTGTCATAGAGTTAATATGACTAAAACACAATTAATAGAAATGGGATATGATAGAGATGTTATTGAAAGTATGCCTGTTGGAGATCATGAATATTATTTAGAAGATAGACAAACTAGACACCAGGAGACAGATTTTTCAGCTCCACAAGATAGAGGTGATGAAACTACTGATGAAGTTTTAATTCATGAATGTTATGCAAGAATAGATATTGATGATGATGGTAAAGCAGAATTAGTTAAAATTTGTTTAGCTGGTAATGGATCTTATAAATTACTTGATGTTCAAGAAATAGATTCAATGCCATTTGTTTCTGTTACTCCAATTATCATGCCACACAGATTCTATGGTAGATCTGTTTCAGAATTAATTGAAGATATACAAATTATTAAATCTACTGTTATGAGACAAATGTTAGATAACATGTATCTAACTAACAATAACAGAATAGCTGTCCAGGATGGACAAGTAGCTATTGATGATCTTTTAACTAACAGACCTGGTGGAATTGTTAGAACTAAACAACCACCACAAAATGTTATGCAAGTCATGACAGCACAACCTATTACAGAACAAGCTTCTGGTTTATTAGGTTATTTAGATGCTGTTAGAGAAGCAAGATCAGGTGTTACTAAAACAGCTCAAGGATTAAATGCTGATGCATTAAATACTGATACAGCAACTGGTATGAACCAAGTCCTAACTCAATCTCAAATGAGAATGGAATTGATTGCTAGAATATTTGCTGAAACAGGTGTTAAAGATTTAGGTGCAAAAATATTTGAATTACTTTGTAAGTATCAACAAAAAGAAAAGCTTGTTAGAATTAGAGGTAAGTTTGTACCAATGACTCCTTTTGAATGGAGAGATAGAGTTAATATAAATGTAGAAGTAGGATTAGGTACAGGTTCTAAAGAACAACAACTAATTCTTTTAAATTCTATATTACAGAAACAATTACAAGCAATTAATCTACAACAGAATGTTTATGGCCCAATGGTCAATCTTAAAAACATTCATAAAACTTTACAAAAGTTAGTAGAGAATACTGGATTAGGAAGTGCAGAACCATACTTTATGGATCCAGAAGTAGGTGCAGCTCAAATGCCACCACTTCCTCCTAAACCACCAACTGAATTTGAAAAGGTTTCATTAGCCCAAGTACAAGGTGAAAACGAAAGAGCTATCTTAAGTGCTCAAGTTGAGACTAAGAAAATGGAAGCTCAAATGAGACAGAAATTGCTTGACTTTGAATTACAAATCAAAGAAATGGAATTAAAATATAATACTCAGATTAATGAGCTTGAAATGCGTAATAGAAGTATGATAGAACAGCAACAAGTTAGACAATCAGGGGATATATTTAAAGAGATAATGAAAGGTCAAAAACAATTCTTCAATGAAAAAGGATCTAAGCAAACAGATTTCGGAGGGGGTGAAAGCTCAGCAACTGCTGGACGAACCCCTGATGAAGGAAGCATTTGATTATTTAGCTGACAGATATAAGTCAGAAATTTTCAATACTTCTTACAGTGACCATGAACAAAGACAAGTTCTTTGGATGGCATATAACATGATCGATAAAGTAAAAGGTCATTTATTGTCTGTCATGGAAAATGGTAAACTAGCTTCTGCCGAGCTAGAACAATTAAATGGCTTAACCAGAAAATAGGAAGCCAATCTCGCCAATCTTAATCGAAGCGATAACTATAGGAGAAACATATGAATACAGATAAATCTGTACAAGGTGCTGCTGATAAAATTGCAGGAATACTGAACCCTGAAGAAGGACAATCAGAACCTACAACTAAAGTAGAGCCATCAGAACAAGCCGAACCTGAAGCTGTTGAAACTCAACAAGAAGCTCCAGTTGAAGCTGCTCAAGAAAGCAACCAAACCGAGACTGAGGAAGTTGCTACAGAAGCTACAAGTCCTGAGAATCAAGAAACGAATGAGAATGAAACTGAATTACAAGAACAAGTTGAGGAACCTTCACTCCACCGAGTAAAAGTAAATGGTCAAGAGTTAGAGGTTAGCCTTGATGAACTTAAGTCAGGTTATTCAAGAGATTCGGATTACCGACAAAAAACACATTCTTTATCTTTAGAAAGAAAAAATCTTGAAGAAGAAAAAGGTGTTTTGCGTCAAACGTATGATACTAAGTTAAAAGAACTTGATGAGTTAATGCATTCAGCAAATAGTTTTATCAGTCAAGGTTCTGAAGTTGATTTAAAAGCTATGTATGAGGAAGATCCTCAAGCAGCTGCTAAATTAGATTTCCAAATGAGACAGCAAAGAGAAAATCTAGCTGAACTTAGACAGAGATCAGAAGCTGTTAAACAACAGCAATATAATCAATTTCTTAATGAACAAAAACAACTAGCTGAACAGGCAATACCTGAGCTATCTAATCCTCAGAAAGCATCAGATCTAAAAGTCAAAATGAGAAATACATTATCTGACTATGGATTTAATGATCAAGAGATTGGTAGTTTAGCTGATCATAGATTTCTTAAAGTTTTAAAAGATGCTATGGATTATAGAAACTTAAAAGCTGCAAAACCTATTGTTCAAAAGAAAGTAGTTAATGCACCTAAAGTTGTTAAGTCTGGAACAGCAAAAACTGAAAGTTCTAAAAGAAGTGTCATACAATCTAAACTTGGTAGAGTGAAAAAGTCTGGTAAAATCCAGGATGCTCAATCTGCCATACTTGAAATAATCTCAAATAAATAAGGATAAAATAACATGACACAAGCAACAAATACATTTGATACCTATGATGCAGTAGGTATTAGAGAAGATCTACAAGATGTTATTTACTCTATCTCTCCAACTGAAACTCCTTTTATGAGTGCAGCTGCTAGAGAGCAAGTAAAAAACACTTTCCATGAATGGCAAACTGATTCTTTGGCTGCAGCAGTAACTAACAATGCTGTAATCGAAGGTGATGAAGCTACATTAGATGCATCAACTGCAACTACTAGAATTGGTAACTACACACAGATTATGGATAAAACTGTTGTAATTACTGGTACACAAGAAGCTGTTGATAAAGCTGGTAGAGCTTCTGAATTAGCATACCAAATAGCTAAAAAGTCTAAAGAATTAAAAAGAGACATTGAGTCTACTCTTTTGACTAACCAAGCTAGAGCTGCTGGTTCATCTTCTGCTGCTAGAACATTTGCTTCTATGGGTGCATGGATTGCAACTAACTCAAACAAAGCTTCTGATGGTACTGATCCAACTGCTTCTGATGGTTCAGATGCTAGAAATGATGGTACTCAAAGAGCTTTAACTGAGGACATGCTTAAAGATGTAATCAAGGGAACTTGGAATGCAGGTGGTAACCCATCAGTAATCATGGTTGGCCCTTTCAACAAACAAAAAATTTCTGGTTTCACAGGTGGAAATACTAGATTTGATGCGTCTGAAGATAAAACTTTATACACATCTATTGATGTATATTCTTCTGATTTCGGAGATTTAGAAGTTGTTCCAAATAGATTCTCAAGAGATAGAGACGCATTAGTTCTAGATATGGATTACTGGTCAGTTGGTTTCTTAAGAGATTTCACTATGCATGAACTTTCAAAAACTGGAGATGCTGAGAAAAGACAGATCTTAGCTGAGCTTACTTTGATCTCTAGAAACGAAGGTGCTTCAGGTGGAGTATTTGATCTTTCAACATCATAATAATTAATTTGGTGGGGGAGCAATCCCCCATCATACTAACAATAATTTTGTTTGGTCTTTGAAGATTTTTGAAGTCGGAACGAAGCAAATAAAAAGGAAAAAAAAATGAGAACACTTAACGATTATTTTTTAACTGCAAAAATAACAGATATTTCTACTGCTGGTTCAACATTTGTTGCTGTACCTGATGGTGGAAAAATTATTAAAATTTTTTCAAGCATTAAAAATGCTATTACTACTGCTGATGCAGCTTTATCATTTGAAATTGGTGGAACTGCAATCACTAATGGTGGTATAACTGTAACTCAATCTGGTTCAGCAGCAGGTGATGTAGACACATCTACACCTTCAGCAGCAAACTCAGTTGAAGAAGGTGATGCAATCGAAATGATTTCAGATGGTGCATCTGCAACAGCTTGTGAAGCAATAATAACATTTGTTATTAGAAGATAATTAATTAGGGGGTGGTAACACCCCCAACTAAAGGAGAAAATAATGCATTTAGCAATGAAACCAAAATCAACAGAAAAAGTTACTTCATCTGGTACTTCAACACAATCTTCAGCAATATCTGATAATATCTTTTACGTTAGAGTTGCAGCAGATGCTGCTTGTCATATAGAAATCGGTATAAACCCAACAGCAACTACTTCATCAATATATTTACCTGCTGATGATTATGAATATTTTAAAATATCGCCAGGCGAAAAGGTAGCTGTAATTGGAACTGTAAACGCATATATTACTGAACTAACTGAGTAATGAGCATACTAAGAGATAAAGAAAAAGATGGTACTTCTTATTATGTAGAAACTGATGGTAAACTAACAGTTAAAAAAACTGAAAATGTTACCAATCTACTAAAAAGAAATAAAGAGCTATACAATCAGAATGATGGATATACTCCATCTAAAGATATGAAACGTATAGCTAGTATTCCAAGACTAATGTTAGAAATTTGGACTAAAGAATACAATGGTACTAATAATTGGTTTGCTTTACCTCAAGAAGTTAGAAGTAAAATATTAAGAGAAAAATTAAATAGTTCTGATTTTAGATATTTTAGAACTGCACCAGGAAGAATGTAATGGCACTAAATACTTATTCTGCACTTAAAACATCTATAGCTAATTGGCTTAACAGAAGTGATTTAACTTCTGAAATAGCTAATGACTTTATTAAATTAACTGAAGCTGACTTTAATGCTAAGTTAAGAATAAGACAAATGGAACAAAATGATTCTATTACTATTAATGCTGAAACAGTAACAGTACCTTCAGGATTTATTGGTGTTAGATCTTTTTACATTCTATCTGGTGGAACTAAATATCATTTAAATTATATTACACCTTCTAACTTAATATCTATTAAAGGTGGTTCAACAGCAGGTATGCCAAGAACTTATACTATTGAATCAGATAATGGTACAGAAAGTTTTAGATTTGCACCACAACCAGACACATCATACACAGGCTATCTACAATACTACAAAGCTTTTAATGAATTATCAGATAGCAATACAACTAATTATATTTTATTAAATCATCCTGCTATTTATTTATATGGATCATTATATCATGCTGCTAATTTTTTAGGTGGTATAGAGCCTAATCAAGCTCAACAATGGTTAGGTATGTATTCAGCTGCTATGGAAAGAGCTGAGAATAATGACCAACAAGATTCTTATGGTGGTGCACCAGTTGTACAAAGAACAGATATTGGAACTGATTTATCATTTTATAGAAGAAAATAATTATGCAAATACCTTTTGGAGAATGGCTACCTGATCAACCACAGCATATGAATCCTGGAGCTAATGTTGCTACCAATGTTTATTATGCTTTAAATTCTTATAAAAGATTTCCTTCATTGGTAAACTATTCATCAAATAATATAAGCACAGATTCAAGAGGAGCTGGATCTTTTAGAGATAATGCTAATAATGTTTATAACTTTGTAGCTAATAATACAGATATTTATCAATTAGATGGTGGAACATTTACCTCAAGAAAAGGATCTTTAACTGGTGATAATACAGATTTTTGGACATTTACTCAGTTTGGTAACTATGTAATAGCTTCAAATGGTGTAGATTTACCTCAGTATTTTTTAATGGGTACATCTACTAATTTTGCTAATTTATCGTCATTAGGATCTGGTGTTCCTAATTTTAGAGTTTCAGGTGTAGTTAGAGACTTTTTAGTTACTGGTAACTTGACAACAGGTTCTAACACAATACAATGGTCAGGAATTAACGATATTTCAGAATGGACTCCTGGTACTAAACAATCAGATTCACAAGACCTTCCAGGTTCTGGTGGACAGATAGTACATATAACTTCTGGAGAGATCGGTTACGTATTTAGACAAAACCAAATAATCCGAATGGACTATGTTGGTGGTGCAACAGTATTTAGACTATCAGTTATATCTCCTAATAGAGGAGCTGTATATGGTAGAACAGTATGTCAGGATAACAGACGTGTATTCTTTTATGCTGATGATGGTTTTTTTGAAATTAATGGAGATCAAGTTATTTCTATTGGTGCAGAAAAAGTAAACAGATTTTTTGATACAGATTTAAACAAAGCATTTAGCGATAGAGTTTGTGCTGCTGTTGATCCATTTAATCAGTTAGCATTATGGTTATATCCTAGCTCAAATAATACTAGCAATACAACTGGTATTTGTGATAGAATATTAATTTATAATTATGCAACTAAAAAATGGTCTTTAGCAAATACAAATGCTAGTACAATATTTTCTCAATTCGTTGGTGCTTATACAGTAGAATTAATGGATATTATATCTCAAAACTTAGATCAGATTAATATTGCATTAGATACAGATTTTTGGTCAGGTGGACAACTATTACTTGGTGCAATAGATAACGAATACAAGGCTGCTATTTTTTCTGGTACTGCAAATCAAGGAGAAATAGAAACAAGTGAAGTTGAGTTGTTTCCTGGTTTTAGAAGTAACATACAATCTATTAGACCAATAGTAGATGCACAAGCAAGTGTTACTATTAAAACTAGAGACAGACTTGCAGATAATGTTAATGAGTCTAGTGAAATATCTATGAACTCAACTGGTATTAATCCAGTAAGACAATCTGGAAGATATGTTAAAATTAATGTTAAAACACCTAGTGGTGTAGCTTGGTCAGATGCTCAAGGTATTGATTTAGTTGCATCAAGAGCAGGATTAAGATGACAGATAGAACAGACGTTGATAACGTAAGATATAGTTTTGAAACTCAAGAGTTTTTTCAAAGACAAATTGAAGAAGCTATAAACACACTTATTAATGAAAAGAATCAAGAAAACAACAAAGCTTATGCTTGGTTTATAGGAGACTAAATGGCAGGGATTAAAGATTATTCAACAACTAATTTAAATAATACATCATTAAATGGTATCTCAGTTGCAGAAGGAATGTTACCTTCTCAACTTAATAATGCTATTAGAGCATTAATGGTTAATACCAGATCATGGTATAATGATTCACAATGGACAGAATATGGTGATGGTGATGGAGCTTATACTGCTGCTTACGCATCAGCTACTTCTTTTACAATAGCTGGTGTTGATGTTACTCCAATTTACCATGAAGGCAGAAGAATAAAATTAACTGCAACAACTCCAGGAACTATTTATGGAACAATTAGTTCTTCAAGTTTTTCAACAAATACTACAATCAATGTAACTTGGGATAGTGGTTCATTATCAAATGAAGCAATAGACAATGTTTATATTGGTGCTTTATCTAAAACAAATAACTCTTTACCAACTGGTGTAATTGCTACTGCAACTTTAGCAGATGGTTCAGTTACTACAATCAAGATTGCTGATAGTGCAGTTACTACTGCTAAGATTAATGATGCTGCTGTAACTAATGCTAAACTAGGTGCAGACTCTGTTAATGGTTCTAAGATTGCAGATGATAGTATAGACTCAGAACACTATGTTGATGGATCTATAGACACAGCTCATATTGCAGACTCACAAATTACAACTGCTAAAATTGCAAACTCAAATGTTACTACTGCAAAAATTGCCGATTCAAATGTAACTACAGCTAAACTTGCAAGTAACGCAGTAACTACAGTTAAGATTACAGATTCAAACGTAACAACAGCTAAAATTGCTGCTGATGCTATTGATGGAACAAAGATAGCTGACGATAGTATTAATAGTGAGCATTATGTAGATGGATCTATTGATACTGCACATATTGCTGATTCTCAAATCACTACAGCAAAGATTGCTGACTCTAATGTAACAACTGCTAAGATTGCAGATAGTAATGTTACAACAGCTAAAATTAATGATGACGCAGTAACTGCTGCCAAGATTGCAGACGCAGTTATTGTAACTAATTCTGAACAATCAGGACATACACCTGATGACGTTACATTCTTTACAACATCAGCTTCTGATGGCAGATACTTTAGACAGGATAGTTCTGAAACTATAGCTTCAGGTGATACTTGGTCTGGATCAGATGCTTTTGTTGCAACAACTGCTGCTATTGATGCTAGAGTTATAGACTTAGTAGATGATGTTGGTGGTTTTGTAGCTATAGCAAACGAAGATTCATTTCCAACTACCAATCCAGATATTAATAATGGTACAGGTACTATTGTATCAATTGCTGATGCTGGAGGTATGACTTATAATACTGGTACTGGAGTTTCAACAGATGCTCAAACTACTGGTGCTACTACAGTAACAATTAATTCTATACCAGCAGGTATTGGTAGTCCTATTCCTAATGGATATGGAATGTTAGTTGAAACAACAACTACATTAAATACTTACACTTTTCATAGATTAGTTCCTATTGCAACTGAAGTTACAACTGTTGCAGGTATCTCATCTGACATTACAACTGTTGCAGGAGACACTACTGATATTGGTGTTGTGTCTGGTTTATCTAGCGATATTCAAAGTTTAGCCGATATAGAAGATGGTACAGTTGCAACTAACGCAATTTCAAATGTTGGAAATAATATTAGCTCTGTAACAACAACTGCAACAAATATTGCATCAGTAAATAATTTTGCAAATGTTTATAGAATTGCATCTTCAGCTCCAACTACTTCATTAGATACTGGAGATTTATATTTTGACACAACTGTAAATGAATTAAAAGTTTATGGTGCATCTGGTTGGCAATCAGCAGGTTCATCTGTAAATGGAACTTCACAACGATACAATTACACAGCAACCAATGCTCAAACAACTTTCACAGGTTCAGACAACAATGGTAACACACTTACTTATGATGCAGGTTACATTGATGTATATTTGAATGGTGTTAAATTATTAAATGGAACAGACGTTACAGTTACATCTGGTACATCAGTAGTCTTAGCTAGTGGTGCAACTACAGGAGATGTAGTTGATATTGTTGCTTATGGAACATTTTCTGTTGCTTCACTTAACGCAGATAACCTAGATAGTGGTACAGTACCAGATGCTAGAATTACTGGTGCTTATACAGGCATTACTAATCTTACAATGTCTGGAACACTTACAGTTGGTGATGGTCACACTATTGGTAATGATGGTTCTTTTGATAATCTTTTAATTCAATCAAGTTCTAATGAAAATATAGAATATAACTCTGGTTTAGGTTCTCATATTTTTAAACAAAATGGTACAGAAGTATTTCGTATAGATGATACTACAGGAAGGGTTGGGATTGGTTTAAGTAATCCTACAAGACCTTTAACAGTTTTTCATTCTACTTTACCTATTTTATCTTTGCATAATAATACTACAGGACAAAATGCAGATGATGGTTTTCAATTCCAACTTTCAAGTGATGATGGATATGTTTGGAATTATGAAAGTGGTGGAAATGTAATATTTGGTGCAGGTGGATCAGAAGCCATGCGTATCAACTCATCTGGAAGTGTACTTATAAATACTACCGATGCTGCAACTACTACTTCTGGAGTTAAATTAAGAGGAGATATAGATGCTATTGCAGTAAATAGAGATAGCAATCCATCTGGTTATTTTGGTAGATTAAATTCTGATGGAGATATTATTAATTTTAGAAAAGATGGAACAACAGTTGGTCGTATTGGTGTTGTAAACTCAGATTTAAATATTGATTCATCAGATGACTTATTTTTAAAGGCTAATGGATTAAACGGCTTGGCAATATTCCAATCAGGTGGAAGTCTGCAAAACGTTACTTGTTACCAAAGTTTTTTACCTATCACAGACAGTTCGTTTGATATAGGAGCATCTAGTAGCAAATGGAGAAGATTATATTTATCTGAAGGAGTATTTCTTGGTGGCACAGGCACAGCAAACAAATTAGAAGATTACGAAGAAGGAACTTGGTTGCCAAGTTTTCAAGGTTCAAGTAGTTCTCCTAGTGGAGTTAATTTTACTACTAGAGCAGGTTTTTATAGAAAAATAGGAACAACAGTTTTTATATCTATAAATCTTAATGTATCAAGTTGGTCATCTGGACCAAGCGGAACTTTAAGAATAGGAACATTACCTTTTAGCACTACTTCTGCAAGTAATTACCAAGCAGTTTTTCATATTGGATATGCTGCAAATTTTGAAACAAATGACACACCTATTTCTGGTCAAATACCTGCAAGTGCAAACCAAATAAGATTATATAAAAAGAACGATAGTGACGCAAGGTCACCATTAACAACTAATTCAGGTTCTTCTGATGTTTCTGGAGATGAACATATTATGCTATCTGGATTTTATGAAACAGATTAACAACAAAGGAGAAAACTATGGCAATAACTAAAGAGACACAGATTGGTAAAATCGAAGTGGTCGGAAAATACAAATCAGTTCAAGTGCGAACCGATACTGTAGTTATGGAAGACAACGAAGAATTATCAAGAAAGTATCATAGACATGCTTTAATGCCAGATGCAGATATATCTAATGAACACTCAGAGGTTCAAGCAGTATGTAACGCAGTCTGGACACAAGATGTTAAAGATGCTTATGAGACTTTTAAAGCTAGTCAATCAGAGGAATTATAATAATGAGTAACGCAAGAGATAAAGCTAACATACCTGCGCTAAACTTTTCATCTACAGGTATAGATGATAATGCTACAAGCACAGCTATTACTATTGATAGTAGTGAGAATGTTGGTATTGGTACAACTTCTCCAGAAGGTGCTTTAAATATATCAAGAGATAATTTTAATAGTTCAATTCAAACTGTACCAACAAATTATTCTTTAACATTTGATAGTTTGGGTGCAACAGGAGAATATGGAAATCAAATTGGTTTAAGTAATGGAACAAATATACTTTCATCATTTGGTTTTGTTGATGAAGGTTCTGCTGGAGCTACAGGAATATATTTTACTACAGGAAACTCAAGTTCACAAACAGAGAGATTAAGAATTTCTAATAATGGTAATGTAGGTATTGGTGTAAGTTCTCCATTAGCTAAACTTCATGTTGATACATCTAATAGTGGTGTAACGCCTAACGCTTACGCAGATGATTTATTTATAGAAAGTAGTGGTAATACTGGATTAACTATTGGCTCTGGTACATCTTCTTATTCAAGTATTTATTTTGCGAACTCAACTGATAACGACAAAGCTAGAATTGAAGTTGTTCATTCTGATAATAGCATGAGATTTACTAATAATGCTTCAGAACGTATGCGTATAGATAGTTCTGGTAACGTAGGTATTGGTGTAAGTTCTGTATTAAAACCATTACATTTAAGAAAAGATAATGCAGGAAACAGTGAAACATTGTTATTATTACAAAATAATAGTGGTACTGATGATACTGAAGTTGAAATAAGATTAGCTCCAACACCTTATCCAAGAGATATTGGTAATGCTCAAGATGGTGGTGTTGCTAGATGGAGTTCTATTAGAGCAACTAGAGATGGTGCAGGTAATGGAACTAGAATGAGTTTTTTAACAAATTCTGGTGGAGCAAGTCCATCAGAACGTATGCGTATAAACAGTTCTGGTAATGTTGGAATTGGCACAACTTCTCCAACACAAAAACTAGATGTTAATGGAACAGTAAAAGCTACAGCATTTCAAGGAGATGGTTCTGCATTAACTAATGTTTCTGGTGGAACTAACACTCCAATGTTTTTAGCTTATCAATCTAGTAGTCAATCTCTTGCTAGTGGTGTAACTGTTAGAGTTGTTTTTGATACAGAAGAATTTGATGATGATAATGTTTTTACCAATACATCAGGTAATTATAGTTTTACAGTACCTAGTGGACAAGCTGGTAAATATTGGATTTATGTTTCAGTAAGTAAAAATAGTTTTTCAGGTAATGCTTTTGAAGTTTTACTAAAAAGAACTAGAAGTGGCTCAGAAACTATTGCTATGAATTGTTCTGCTGGTGGTTCAGGAGATAGTCAAGAAGTAGCTGGAAATGGAAAAATATTTGAATGTCAAGTTGGAGATACATTTCATGTCACAGCAAAACATACTGATAGTGGAACTAGAACATTATATGGTGATCAAGCTTTTACATTTTTCGGTGCATACAAAATTATTGAATAAGGAGATAAAATTATGGCACAACTAAATACAAAAATAAAAGAATACTGCAAAGCTAATGGTGTTAGTGATGTAGATTTTAAAAATGATGTCATGTTGCAAGACGACAGTAATGGTCAAGGTGTTTATATAGCTGAATGGAATTTAGATATTGCACAACCAACTCAAGCACAATTAGATGCTTTAGAAACTGAAGCACAAGCAGAAGAAAACTTGCAAAGTATTTTAAATACAAGAGCAACTGCTTATCCATCAATTCAAGAACAGTTAGATATGCAATACTGGGATAAGGTTAATGGCACTACTAACTGGGAAGATGCAATAGCAAAAGTTAAATTAGACAACCCCAAACCATAATAGGAGATAAACTATGGCAATAACATACGAATGGTCTTTTCCAAACTTTGAATGTGATTCAGAGAATGTAGTTAAGACAATACATTGGAGATATACAGCAGTAGATGGAGAACATTCTGCATCTATGTATGGCTCTTGTGCAGGTTCAGAAGGTATGAACTTTGATGCTATGACTAAGGAGCATTGCGAAAATTGTGTTCTTGAAAATCAAGATACAACGATTGAAGATATGCAAAGCAACTTGTCTGCACAAATCGAAGAACAGAAATCACCTGCATTGACATCAAAAACTAAGGAGTGGTAATATGAACTTTAAGTTCGATGACAAAGACTACGATAGCGATAAGCTATCTGATAATGGTAAATTATATTTAGGTAAGTTACAAAATATTGGAACTAAAGAACAACAGTTATCTTTAGAAGCACAAGATTTGAGCATACTAAAAGCTAAATATACTGAGCTGTTAAAAGCTGAACTTCCTAAAGATGAAGTAAAAGAAGATAAGGTAGAAGTTAAAAAGTAATAATTCTAAATGGCTAATATATATAAAAATGCAGGTATTAATTTAACTACTACAAGTTTAACTACAATATATACAGTACCTGCTAATAGAACAGCTATCGTTAAAAACATACAAATTTCTAATGAGCATAGCTCAAATAATTTAGTAGAAGTATTTGTAACTGATAGTTCAGCTAGTGCTACTTATGAAATATATCATGAAAGCATGGCAGCAGATAGTACAATCAATGCTGCTTTAGCTCCAATAATATTAGAATCAGGTGATGTTTTAAAAATTCAAACAGCTACTGCTAATGTTGTTGAAGGAATAGTTAGTTATTTAGAAATATTTGACGAAAAGAGTGCATGATTGATCTTGTTGCCATACCTACATCTAATGTAGACCAAGCATGGAAACATTGTGAATCTATGATTGCAGATGCTTTAGCAAGATCTAATGGTTATGCTTTGGCTAGTCATATTAAAGAATGGATTAAAGAAGATAAAATGCAACTTTGGTTTCTTTGGGATTCTGAAGATGACATTCAAGATAGAATGTATGGAGTTGTAGTTACTGAAATTATTCAAAGACCTTTGCAAAAATGTCTAAATATAAGAATAATGACAGGTAAACATAAAGATAAATGGCAACATCTAATTAAAAAAATTGAAGATTTTGCTTGGAAAAACGATTGTGATTCTATGGAATTAGTTGCTAGACCTGGTTGGGAGAAAGTTTTACGAAGGTTTGGCTATTCTAAAAGCCATGTATTATTAGAAAAACATAATAAGGAGAAAAAATAAATATGTCATTCGGTGGTGGAAGTAATGATGGTGGAACTACAAATACTGCTATACAACCATATACAGCAGCTGAACCTCAATTAGGTCAGATTTTATCTGAAGCTGGAACTATATATGGTCAAGGCCCTCAGTATGTAGCACCAACACAACAACAATTAGAAGGACTAGCTGCACAAGAAAATATAGCTGGACTTGCTAATCAACAAATAGCTGCAACAATACAAGGACAATATTCAAATCCTTTTTTATCTCCATTAATAGCTGATGCTGCATCTAGTGCATATACTGGAGTAGCTGAACAATTTTCTGGTGCTGGAAGAACTCCAGGATCACCTATGTCTCAACAACAAGTTGTTAGTCAATTAGGAAAACAAGCTTTACCTTTAGCATTCCAAGCTGCTGAAAATGAAAGAAATAGACAATTACAAACAGCAAGAGCTGTACCTAGCTTAACTGCTGTTGGAGAAGAATTAAGAAGTTTAGAGCAAGAAAGACTTGCTGCACCTTATGAATCACTAGCAAGATATTCAAATATTGTAACACCTATTGCTTCTGGATTCCCAACTACATCAGCACAAACAAGTGTACAAAAAGATCCATTTGGAAGTGCAGCTGGTGGAGCTTTAGCAGGTGCACAATTAGGAAGTATGACTGGTATCGGTGGAGGCATGGGTGCTTTAATCGGTGGTGGATTCGGATTATTAGGAGGACTATTATAATGAAACATAAAGAACATTTTAAACATTACGTTAAAGAACACAAAGTAGCTTTAGGTTTAGCTGCTATTGTTATCATTGCATTAATTATTTTATAAAGGATTTAAATGTTATTAGGTAAAGACTTCGTTATGCAAGGTGGTGTAAGAAACTATCTTGGAAAAACTAAAGAAGTTACTGCACCTAGATATTGGAAATCATCTAAAGATTCTCCAAGTACCGAACTTGCATATATAACAGAAGCTGAAAAAGGTTTATTACTTGATGCTAATTTACATGGTTCATTGAAAAATGGACAACCAAATGTAGGTGCATCTGGTCTATTAAGTTATGATGGATGGGGTGATGCAAGTGATGGATTTGGTAGTAGTGGAAATAATAATAGTAGCAATAACGGAAACTCTGGTAATAGTGGAAACTCTGGAAGTGATAGTAATCATTCAAGATTTGATGTAGGTAGTGGATATTATGGAGAAACAAAAACTACTTCTCCAAGCAATAATAACAATGATAATAATAATAATTACAAAGTACCTGATCCTGTTTTACCACCAGGAGTAACAGATAAAAATTTTGATTACGAAACAGAAGCTTATAGTAATGTTGGTGAAATTACTGATGCAACTTACAATCCTAAAACAAAAAGTGTTGATATAGAACAAACACCAGGAGTAGTTAATACTGAACAATATCAAACTTCTAGTTTAGGTGCATATTTAGATTCACCTGATGTTAGTGAAAAAGAAAAAATTGATACACTTGATAGAATACAAGCTTTACAAAATTCTAATATAGTTGGAAGTAAATTATCTAATCTTGAAACAGATTTTGTATTAGGTAATTTAACTAAATCTTTAGACAATATTAAATCAGATTCTAAATATAATGATTTAACATCTAAAATAGATGTAGAAGGCAAAACTTGGGCAAAAGATTTTAAAGATGCTCCTTTAGAAACATTTGTAAAATCTGGTGGAATTCTTGGATCTATTATTAGAAGTGGTTACGATCAATATAAAAATAATAAAGTTTTAGAATTATTAGGTTATACAGGAAAAACAATTAAATATAACCCTGATGGTTCTGGTGATTTTAATTATACTGGTTATCCAACTGTTAATGTTGGTAGAGATGAAGTTAATAATTTAGCACCTATGGCTCCTTATGCTGTACAAAATACTACACCTTTACCTTCTGTTGCACAAAAATATTTTGATGAATTACCACAAGGTAGTGGTTTATCATTTCAAGCTGCATATGATGCTGCTAAAACAAAAGTAAACCAAACATTAGGTAATCCTTCAGCTATGGGATTACTTGCTGTAAATGAAAGTCCATTTTATGACTTTCTAAAAATTAGAGGATTAGATAGGAGAATATTATAATGTCGTTTTTTGAAGAACTTACAAAAAAAGCTACAGGATTATTAGCAGATGTTAGACAATCAACAGCAGGATCTGCTGCAGATATAGCTGGAGAAGCAGCTATGCCTGATGACTATGGTAAACCAATAGCACCAATAAGATCATTTCCAAGTTATGCTAGAACAGAATCTCCATTAATTAAAAAACCTATATTTCCAACTAACATTATTCCTCCAGGACAAGGTAAAATTGGTGATAGAAAAATATTACCAAATAGTATGATGGATAATAAAATACCTACTATTGCAGAATCTTCTGCAACAACACCATCTTTAAGTAAAGAAGGTGAAAAAACTTTAGGTATTGGTGAATCACAATTTAAAAAAATATTTGGATTATCTTATAGTGATGTAGCTAAGAATTGGAAAGATAAAGGTGGCTTTGAAGGACTTATGGCTAATCCTGGATTTACATTAGGACTAGCTATGATGCAATCTTCTGCACAAGGTAGACCAATATCAGAATCTTTATTACAAAATGTATTAGCATCAGGTGAAATATCTAGTGCTTATGCTGATAGAATTAAAGCTAGATCTAAAGTATTAGGGCCTGTATCAGAAGCTCAAAGAGAAGAAGTTAGATCTGTACTTGCTGAAAGTGATATATTCAAAGGTAGTCCTGGTCAGAAATTTAAAAATTTCTTTAAAGGTAAAAATACTGAAGCTCTTAATCGTAGAGCTTTAGATGATATTTATGATACTGCTTATAAAATAGCTCAGAAAAAAGCTTCACCAGGTAAAGAAGTAAGAGTAGATAGAAATACTATTGAAGAAGCTGTTAGAAAATTAGAAAAAGAAAAGAAATTAGAAATATCTGATAAAGGTATTATGTCATTCTTTTTTGGTAGAGGTGTTCAATCAACTGCTCCTGGACTTGCTAAAGGTGGCCCAGCAGAAGCTGGTAAAGAATACATTGTAGGTGAAGAAGGGCCTGAAATGTTTGTACCAGAAGTTGATGGTAATGTAATTAAAAATGATGATGCTAAAGTAGTTAATATGTTACTAGAGCATAATCCACAATTAAAAAATATATCTAGAGCTAGAGCTGTTAAGATACTTAAAAATAGATTCCCAGATTACTTTTAGGAGATATTATGAAATACAAAATTAATTGGTCAAGATTTAAAGGTGTTAAAAAACTTCCTGCACAACCTAGTCCTAGTAGATTTTCTGCTATGCAAAGCGAAGCTTCTGCTGCTGAAAAAGCTAGAAAAAAGTTTGGTGAACTACCAGAATTTATGGGTTTAAGTACCAAGTCTACACAAAAACTTGCTGCTGAAAGCTATGCTGGTAAAGTAGAAAACAGAATGTTTTTTAGAACATTAGGCACAAAGTTAAAAGAAAGCAGAATGAAAACTGCTGGTGGTGTTAAAGCTATTAGAGCTAAAGCAAAACCTGTTCCTAAAATTAAATTAAAAATGGCTAAGTCTAAAGGTGCTGGAGCTGCATATAAAACAGCCGACATTAAAGGACAACAATCATTTTCTAAAATTGTAGAAAAATATACAAGTCAAGCAAAAGGATCATCATTTAAAATGAGATCTGTTCCTGTTGCTAAAGAATCTACTGCATTACATGATAGTAGAGAAATTCAATATATTAAGAAGATTAAAAAAGATATGGGATTCTAATGGCCAATGACATTAGGGTTAATGAATTTAATCTCAATGATCCTATTAGAGATTTAAAAGATCCATTACAAAATCCCATTCAAGATAACATACAAAAGCCACCAGGATTCTTTGGTAGTCTTAGAAACCCTGTTGAGCTTGTATTAGAAGAATCTCTCCCTGCCTCTCTATATCAATGGATAACAGGCAATACTAAAAAGAAACAAGCACAAGATGCTTTTCGTTTCTTACAAAACAATCCACAATTACAAGGTACTGGTCAATATCAAGAAGCTGAACGTATATATAATAAGTTTGGTTATTTACTTGAAGAAGGCGATCAGAAATTTGATTTCGGTGAAGTTACTAAATTAGCTAAAAAACATCCAGGTATACTGGGTGCTGAATTAGTTAATATGGTACTAGCTGATCCATATCTATTATTAGTACCTAGCACATTCTTTGCTAAGCTTGGTCGTGGTATGACTAATGCTATTAGATCTAAATACTCTACAAGAGTAGGATACAAAACTAAAGCTTTTAAAGATCAATATATTAAAGATATTAAATATGGTGCAGCTGCTACTCTATTTACTCCACTAGCCTTTTCAACAGGCTTACAGCTAGGTGAAAAAGGTGAATTAGATCTTGGTAGAACTACTACAGAAACAACAATAGGAGCTACTGCTGGTATTGTATTAAGTAGTGTCTTTGGTGGTATTGGTGCTATGACAGCTAGAGAAACTGGTGCTTTGCCTGATAAGGTTAATCAAGCTATGTTACAAGCTGTTAGAAAACGTGGTGTAGATAAAGCATTTGATATTAATCCTAAAACAGGAAAATACAAAGTAGTTGAAGATACATTTAATTTTTTAAAAGATGATATTCCTGCTGATGAATTTGAAAGACTAAGCACAATGATTTCATCTGCTATGAGAGAGCCTATTGAAAATGGCTTAGACATGGCAAAAGCTACTGCATTTAAAGCAGCTAGTGTTGGAGCTATTGGTGCTACTGCACAATTCTTAACAGAACCTAAAGATAAAGTTGAACAAGCTGCATATGGATTTGGTGCTGGTGTAGGTATTTATTTAGCAGGTAAAGGGTTATTTAAATTATTCCAAAACCCTGAAGCAGCATTTGTTACTAAATCTATTAATACTGTAGAAAATGCACTTGATGCACATAACATATTACAGAATAAACTTAATAGTAATATAGTTCCAATAGTAACTAAAATTAAAGAATTTATACCTGATGATACATCTAGGGTTAAAATATTTCATTATATACAAGGTACTAAATTAGCTAATGGTAGATTAGTTTATAATCAATATGGTAAACCTTTAACTAAAGCTGATATGACTAAAAATGAATTAGTCGCTGCTAGATATATTCGTAAAGTATTAGATCAATATTATAAAGTATTAAACAAAACAGATCCTAATATAATTAGAGGATATAGACAAAACTATCTTCCTTTATTATGGGATGACTTTAATGGTAATAATCCTATTCAATATGTAGACGATCTATTATCTAATGATAAAGTATATGGCCCTTCACCTGGATTTAGATTTGGTAAAGAACGTGTATTTAGTGATGTGAATGAAGGATTAGCAGCAGGTAAAATACTTAAAAAAGGTATGGATGATCCTGCTGAACTTATAAGACTTTATGGTTTTTCAGTAGCTAAATCTGTTAGTACAAGAGAACTTGTTAAATATTTAAAAACATCAAGAATAAGTCCTATATCTATAGGCTATAAAGACAAGCAATATAAAATTCCATTATTAATTAGTGATCCAAGAATACAAGCTGGTACAGCTAAGTTTCTTAGAGGTACTGGTAAAGAGTTTTCAGAATATTATACACCATTCAAACACCCTTATTTAGGGGGTGATATATTTGTAGCTAGAGGTACAGAAAAATCATTAAGAATGATATTTGATGCTACAAGTGAAGGTGCATTAACTTCTGGTATCTTCACTCTTAATCTTATGATGAAAAGATTAGCAGTTGGTTTTTCATTCTTTCATGCTGGAGCTTTAATAGAATCAATGTGGTTTGCTGGTTCTAAATTTAGAACTATTAAACAATTTACTAAAGAAGCATTTTCTAAAAAGTCTACAGAAATAACTAAGATGATAGACAATCCAGGTGTTTATATGAAAGAGTTTGCTCATGCTAATCAAGCAATAAAAGATGCTGGATTTAATGATGTAATACGATTTGCACAAGCTAATAGATTAGTTATTAGTACACCTGAAGACGCAGGGTTTGATAGATTTTATGCACAAATGCGTAAGTTTGATAGACTACTTAAACATCAATTTGGTATTAAAACTGGTGAAAAAATAGAAAACGTATTTAGATGGTTTGATAGAATTACATGGGATAGAATATTTACCCATGCTAAAGTATACACATTTTTAACACAGCTTAATAGAATGATTGATCCTGCTGTTGATGTAACACAGGCTCAGATTTATAGAAAAGCTAGACTAGCAGCACAATTTACTAATGATGCTTATGGTGGTCAAGATTGGTTTAATTTAACTAGACGTATTCAAACACCTATATTTAAAAAATTAGCACAGACTACATTCCAACCAGGATCTAGAGGATATATGCAACTACTTATGTTTGCACCTGATTGGACTATATCTAATTTAAGAATTATAGGTAAATCATTACCTGCATTTGAAAATAGTACAGATGCTAGAAGACTATATGGTTATTATTTTGCAAGAGCTGCTATTACATTTGCAGTAGCTGGAAGTGTTTTAAACTATATATTTAGTGGTAAATCAATATTAGAAAATAAAGATCCTACTAGAATTGATATGGGAGATGGAAATGTACTTACATTTTCTAAGCAATTAATGGAGCCTTTTCATTGGATTACAGATCCTCAAAAAACAGCTCTTAAAAAGATAGGTTCTTTGCCTAGAACTGTTACTGAGGTATTGACTAATAAACAGTATTTAACTACTGGTTATTCTCCAAGTATTACTAAGAAAGATGATACAGCTATAGAAAAAGCCATGAAAATTGGTGGACAAGCTGGTCAAAGATTCTTGCCTATTTGGCTACAAAGTAGTGTAAGAACTGTACAAGAGCAATTAGAAAGAGGTGAAGTACCTACTGATATTGCAGCTGATGTAGCACTTGATTTTGTATTAGGGCAATCAGGTCATCCAAGATATAAAGGCCCTAGATACACACAATACAAACTGGGAGGACTTGTAAGAAACCCTTACGAGACATTATTTTAATGGAAGCATATAAAATAGATAAGACTAAGCTAGAAGTAGCTGAAGTTAAAGGCGAAATTAAAGTACTTTATAATAAAATAGATACCATTGAAAACAACCATCTAGCACACATCAAAAAAGATATAGATAGAATTTTATATATCCTTTCTGCTGTTGGAGTAGTTGTTCTTGGAGAACTATTTGTTTTATTAAATAAAGTTTTATAAACTTTTACAGATATTTTACTTCAACTAAAAATTGTGGTAGTGATTTGACATGAACAAATCAATATTAATAATAAGTGATACACATATCCCTTATCATCATAAAGACCTACTACCATTTTTAAAAGCTATTAAAAAAAAGTATAAACCAGATAGGGTTATACATATAGGTGATGAAGTTGATAAACATGCTATGTCAATGCATGATTCAGATCCAGACTTACCAAGTGCTGGTGATGAACTTAAACAATCATTACCTATTATAAAAGAATTAGAAAATTTATTTTCTGATATGGATCTATTAGATTCTAATCATGGAAGTCTTGTTTATAGACGAGCTTTAAAACATGGAATACCAAAAGCTTATCTTAGACATTATAATGAATTCCTAGAAGTAGGAAAAGGATGGAAATGGCATGACGACCTGACAGTTGATACTCCAGGTGGCCCTGTTTATTTCTGTCATGGTAAAGTTGCTGATGTACTTAAACTTGCTCAATCTATGGGTATGAGCTGCGTTCAAGGACATTATCACAGTAGCTATAGTATAAAATATTATGGTAATTCATTAGGATTATACTTTGGTTTACAAGTTGGTTGTTTAATTGATAAAGATTCTTTAGCATTTAGATACAACAAAACTCAAAGAGCTAGACCTATTATAGGACTAGGTATGATTATTGATGGACTACCTAAATTAGTACCAATGGTATTAAACAAACAAGGTAGATGGAATGGACAAATTACCTAGAGGGATTAGAAATAAAAATCCAGGAAATATAAAATTAGGAACTGATTGGGATGGTCTTGCAAAAGAACAAACTGATCCTGTATTCTGTATATTTGATGAAGCTGTCATGGGTATTCGTGCATTAATGCGAATACTATTAGTGTATAGATTTCATCATAAAAAAACTACAATAGATGATATTATAAGTCGTTGGGCCCCACCATCTGAAAATGATACTGATGCCTACATAGACTTTGTATGTGATAAAGTTGGATTAAATCCAATGGATGAATTAACTAACAGCATTGAAGATTATCTTCCTTTGGTTAAATCTATCATTCTAATGGAGAATGGAAAACAACCATATGATGATGAACTTCTTGTAGAAGGGATGTACAAAGCATGGGATGGATTTCCGACAAACTCCTCAGCTTCATAGAAAGCATAGCAATCAAAGTTAAAGTTTGGGCATGGCATAGACGTGTCAATAGATTATTTATAAAAAGATATAAAAATGAGAGACACAAAAACAATAGAAAAGTTCTTAAAGACAAAAGAACAAAAGATTAAAGAATCTAATATATTTAGAAATCTTCGTAAAGAAGTTAATGTTGGTGCTAATGGCACTCAAAAATATGTTATTAAAAAAGGTATTAACAAAGGTAAAATAGCTGAATGAAAATTAATGATAACACAAGTATCGGTCTACCATTAAGAAACTTAATAGGTTTGATTGGTTCTATTGTTATTGGAGCTTGGTTTGCCTTTGGTGTTATTGAAAGATTGAATCAATTAGAAACTAAAAATCAATTATTTGAACAAGACTTATTAGCTGCATCTAAGCAATTACCTATAGACCAAGAACAGTTTATGTTGCTTGAACATATTGCAGAACAAGTAGAAAAATTAGAACAAAACCAAGAACAAAACATGACTAATAAAGTTAATATTGAAAGACTACAATCTGATGTTGAAAGACTTAGAATTGACGTAGAAAAATTAAAAGATTCAGTAAGAGCTAATATTGGTAAATTAAATGGAAGTCATTAATGTATCAATTAGTGTTTGCATTATGTTTGTTTATTAATGGTGAGCTTGTAGAACACAGAATACAAGATAGCTTATCTACTTGTCTTAAAATGAAACGAGAAGCAACTAGAAATATGGATATGAATAACAAACAATTTATGTGTGGTGAAGTAGAAGCTGAATTAGAGAATAATATTGATGGTAGCAAAACTATTAAAAAAATAGTAAAGTCTAAGTAATGAAGTTCATATTAGCTTTTAGTATATGTTCTGCAATTACAGGATATTGTAATAATACTGCTACATTACCTACTGAATTTAATAGTTGGTCAGAATGTGTAAATGGTGGTGGTAAATTAATACAAACTTTTTCAGTAGAAATGAAAGAATCTATTGAAGATAGAAAGCTATACTTAAATTATTTTTGTAATGAAATTAATAAAGAAGGTGCATAATGGCTAAATCTACAGTTAATAAGTCTGGTAATTATACTAAACCAGCTATGAGAAAAAGAATATTTAATAGAATTAAATCAGGATCTAAAGGTGGTCGTCCTGGACAATGGTCTGCAAGAAAGGCTCAAATGTTAGCTAAAGCTTATAAAAAAGCTGGAGGTGGCTATAAATAATGGCACTCTCTAAAAGACAACAATCATTAAAAAATTGGACTAAACAAAAGTGGAGAACATCTTCTGGTAAACCTAGTAAAGGTAAACGTAGATATTTACCTGATCAAGCTTGGAAATCTTTAAGCCCTAGCGAGAAAGCTGCTACTAATAGAGCTAAAGCTAAAGGCAATAAAAAAGGCAAACAGTTTGTTAAACAACCTAAAAAAATTGCTAAAAAAACTGCGAGGTATAGATAATGGCTAAAACTGCTGCATGGCAACGTAAAGAAGGTAAAGATCCTAAAGGTGGACTTAATCGTAAAGGTGTTGCATCTTATAGACGAGCTAATCCTGGATCTAAATTAAAGATGGCAGTAACTACTAAACCATCTAAACTTAAACCTGGATCTAAAGCTGCTAAACGTAGAAAATCTTTTTGTGCTAGAATGAAAGGCATGAAGAAAAGACTTACTTCTGCTAAGACTGCAAGAGATCCAAATTCTAGAATAAATAAATCACTTAGAAAGTGGAATTGTTAGGAAAAATATTTACATGTGGTTGAACTTAATTTCTTTGGGTGTTAAAACAGCATCTCATTTATACAAAAATAAACAACAAACTAAAATGTTAATGTCAGATGCTCAGCGAGTACATGCTGAACGTATGGCTAAAGGTGAACTTGAATATAAAGCAAAAATTATTGAGAGTAATGATAATGGTTGGAAAGACGAATTTGTCCTTGTTCTCGTATCTTTGCCTATTCTGTTATTGGGTTGGTCTGTGTTTTCTGACGATCCAGAGATTCGTGCTAAGTTAGATCTATTTTTTGAATATTTTAAAAACTTACCTTACTGGTATCAGGCAATCTTTATAGGTGTTGTTTCTGCAATATATGGGCTTAAAGGTGCTGATATAATGCGAAAGAAATGACAGAAAAAGAAGTTTATATTCCTAGATGTAGATGGTGTAATAAAAAAATGACTAAGAAGAATTCCTTTGTTGTTTTGACTTCTGGAGGTATAGCTTGTCATAATTGCTATCGCCTGTCAGGAGCTTCTTTACCTTTTCTAAATAAACCACAAAATCAATAGCTTCTTCCTGGGCATCTAATATCCAAGTAACTAAAGGCTTATGGTTAGTTTCCATAGATCCACCATATTTCTTTCTACCTTCTTCGTATCTATTAATAATTTTAATCAATACATCAGATAGTATTGGATCCATTTCTTTAAACTTTTTCATATATAATCCTCATTTAGGTTAATTACATATCTATTTCTAGATATAGATTGTTTATCTTTAAACAATACTTTTGATTGATAATCAGTATAGCTAAACAAATTATGTTTCTTTGATTTATAATAAACATAATCTGGATCCATATTTGCCATCATACAAATTAATTTAAAATCATTAGATCTATATTGAATCCAATCAATAGCATCTCTTTTGTGTATAATGTTTTTAATATAAGAACCTTGATATGAAGCATCTTCTAGTGCTAATGTAACTACAGACATAAACAACCTTTGATCTGGTGTTAAATCTTCTTCATTCTTCAATGACTTCATAAGTAGTTTTGGTAGGCATATCAAAAGATATTCTATCTTCATCCCAATTTAAATCAGTACCTTTGTATTGCTTAAATTGTTTTAAAGCATCTTCATCATTAGCAGCAACAATAACTTGATCAGCTGTTACTGCTATATGTGTCCTTACTCTAAACTTATACTTTTTCATTATATATTGTTTTTACGTCTACTAGCTTCTAAAGTTCTCCAAACATCAATTACTAAAGATTCTTTAGATCTTTTATTTTCTAATAAAGTTAAATCATTAATAAGATCTTTCTTATCATCAATATGCTTTTTATATTCATCTGATGCATAGTAAGATTGTTCTTTAAGAGCTACACTCTTTTCCTCACTATTCATAATATATTTACCTTTATAATGTTTAGCTAAATCTTTAATATATTCTACACCTGCTGATAACTTAGCATGTTCATTATCGCTTTCAGCTAAATATTTAAGAGCTTCTTCTAATCGTTTTTCTGTAATCATAATATTCCTTTCTATTGGGCCACACCCTCTAACCTTTGTTAACTAACCAAAAGGGGATTAAAGATGATTGGCTAGAGGGTATGATGTATTAAAATGGAGCTTCCTCCATATTATCAGTTACATATTGTGCATCTAATATTTTGCGAACATATTTATCAATTTGATTATATTCGTCATCATTTAATTGTTTACCAGATGCTAACCATGATGATATTAGATTACTCATAGTTAATCTATATTTTTCTTTCCAATCACTATTAGAATTTTTAGGTGCAAATGAAGTTTTTGTTGGAGCTGTTGAATCTGTAGGTGCAGCATCTCCATCTAATGAGTCAATGCTTACACAAGTTTGATTATTACTACCTTGTTTTTTAATAGGATAACCATTTACTTTTACTCTTTGACCTTTTTGTATGTGTCTACAATTTTGTTCTACATACAATCTTCTTTCAGTTCCATTATCAAGATCTACTGATAACCAGTATTTAACTGGTGCTTCTGGTGTATGAATATCTTTCACACCTTTTACAGTAGCTTCATAAGTTTCTAAGTTAGACATATTATATTTTCTCCTTTTGTTATTTATATTGTTTATTACATCTGATAATTTTTGCATAGTAATTTATAACTTATTTCCATGCATCTTGCCAGATTTTTCTTGCAAATACTCTAGATGGTTCATCTTCTGTTTTACCCCATCTGAAGTTTTCGAAGTTCAAAGGGAACATTCGAACAACATCTTCTTTAGTCTTTGCAATAGACACTATATGTTCTATAGATTTAAATGCTGATATAATTTCATTTAAAGGTTCTTCACCTCTATCTACCATATCAATAGCTTCTTGATCTGCTGCTGAGGTATATAACAACATAGTAGGCTTGTTATTAACTCTAGCATATAACATTTGTTGTCTTACGTCAGATTTTTTAGGATACCAATTAGGATCTAATGTACCTTTTTTGAGTCTTTTTAAGTATGCTGTAGCTTTAGTATCTACAATAACATCATTAAACTCAAAGTCAGTTATACATCTAATTGGGTATTTGAGACCAAATTTTTCAGGTGTAGTTATAGTTTCTTTTTGGTAATTA